>ERZ772948.610-NODE-610-length-23396-cov-4.152693_pt1 | contig 23396 bp, 24 predicted proteins | sample MGYA00511945_ERZ772948 | MGnify/ENA primary metagenome ERZ772948 (study PRJEB29015, sample SAMEA2737927) | human oral metagenome | biome: human oral; feature: human-associated habitat; material: dental | place: China | collected 2141 ... | reverse complement strand
CCGCCTGCGCCTCTACCCCGAGCCGGACTGCCACACTTTGAAGGAAGCGATCGCCGCGCATTACGCGGTCAAGCCAGACGAAGTCTTCGTCGGCGTCGGCTCCGACGACGTGCTCGCGCTCGCCTTCCTCACGTTCTTTGCCGGGCAAAGGCCCGTGCTTTTCCCCGACATCACCTACTCCTTCTACGATGTCTGGGCTGAGCTTTACGCCATCCCCTACGAGACCGTGCCGCTCGCCGCAGACTTCACGCTCCGCCCCGAAGACTACGCGCGTGAAAACGGCGGCGTCATCTTCGCGAACCCCAACGCGCCGACGGGACTCGCGCTTCCCCTCTCAGGCGTTGAAGAAATCCTCGCGAAGAATCCCGAATCCGTCGTCATCGTCGATGAAGCCTACGTCGATTTCGGCGCAGAAACAGCGCTCCCGCTGCTCAAAAAATACGAGAACCTCGTCGTCGTGCGCACGATGTCGAAGTCGCGCGCTCTCGCCGGCATGCGCATCGGCTACGCCTTCGCATCAAAGCGGCTCATCCGTGCCATGGAGGACGTCAAGGCGTCGATCAACTCCTACACGATGACGACGCTCTCTCTCGCCGCAGGAAAAGCCGCCATCGAGGACGAAGACTACTTTCAGCAAACGCTTGGAAAAATCATCAAGACGCGCGAGGAAACGAAGGCGTCTCTTCAAAAGCTTGGCTTTTCCGTCACGGAATCGAAGACGAACTTCCTCTTCGCGCGAAATCCCGACATCCCGGCGCAAACGCTCTTCGAAACCTTGCGAAATCGCGGCATCTATGTGCGCTACTTCAAGAAACCGCGCATCGACGAACACCTGCGCATCACCATCGGCACGGACGAGGACATGAAGCAGCTTCTCGAAGAACTCCGCCGCCTCAGCAAAGGATGAAAGATACGCCAAGACGGCAAAACGGAATGTAAGAAATCACGGAACATACGGAAAGGATGATTTTGTCTTGCAAAAGAACACGGAAAACACCAGCGGCAAGAACTTCCTGCAGAACCGCCACGCGAAGATGTTCGTGCTCATCGCTTGCCTCATGATCGCCTGCATCGCAGGCTGGCGCATCGCATGGAGCGAGCTTCATACAGAAGACAACGCTGCGGAACCCTCGACGGCACAGACAACGGACAGCGGCGCTCCCGCAGCCGACCCTGCGAAAAAGACGCCGCCGAGCGGTAACTACGTCGTCGTCAGTGACGACTTCAGCAACCTTCAGATCACCGACGCGCAGACGCCCGTCTACGACATCTATACGCTCGCCGAGCGCCGCGAAAAGGGGCTTCCCACCGAGATGCCGGACCTCATCCCCTATACGATGCCCAATGTCGCCTACCTGACCTTTGACGACGGCCCCGACGCGAAGAACACGCCTGCCATCCTCGACATCCTGAAGGAGCGCGGCATACACGCCACCTTCTATGTCATCGGCAGCATGGCAGAAGCGCACCCCGACGTCCTCAAGCGCATCTTCGCCGAAGGCCATGCCATCGGCAACCACAGCTACAGCCACCGCTACGACATTCTCTATCCGAACAAGGAAAACTTCCTCGAAGAGATTGTCCACACCGATGAAGTGATCTACAACATTCTCGGCGTGCGTCCGCTCATCGTCCGCGCCCCGGGCGGCGCCGCCAGCATGTTCAAGCCCGGCTACAGCGCCATGCTCAAGGAAAACGGCTATGTGAACCACGACTGGAACGTCAGCAGCGAAGATGCGACGGGCAACAACGTCAGCGTGCAGAAAATCCTCGGCTCGATCAGCTACACCTGCGCCAACCGCCCCAAGGATCGCGGCGCCATCGTCCTCATGCACAGCAAGGACGGCAAGGAAACGACGGTCGAGGCATTGCCCGCCATCATCGACATGCTGCAGGGCGCAGGCTTCACCTTCGGCGTCATGACGCCGCGGACGGCGCAGCCGTGGTAAAGAAGCGCACGCAAAAATCGGGAAAAGCCGGCGAACGTGCAGAACTGCAAAGGAAGCTCGATCGTCTCCACGCGGATAAAAAGACGCCGAAGAAGTCCTCCTCGTGGCTGAAAAAAGCGATGCTCTGCACCACCCTGCTCATCCTCGTGCAAACTGCCCTCTGCCTCGGCGTCGCCGAATACATGTGGCAGAAGCAGAACCCGGACAAGCCCTCGCCGTTCCTCGTCGCCCTTCTCGATGGCAGCGACGCCGCGCAAAAAGAACTGCAAGAGCATTGGCAGAGCCTTACGAGCGCCGTGCGCGCCAAGCAAAGAGGCGGCGAGGCGGAGGCGGCGGAACGCAGCGTGCAGCAGGATTCTTCGGCTGCGGCTAAGAGCGCACCGCCTGTGCCGAAGCTCGCCGAACGCGGCAGCGACCAGGAAGCGCTGCGCGCCGACTTCTCCGCCATCCTCGCCCAAAAATCTCCCGACTGCTCCGTCTTCCTGCTGCGTCCACGCGAAGAAAAAGAGCCGCTTCTCTACCAGTCGCATGCCATGCAGCCTGCGAGCATGATCAAGCTCTTCATTCTTGCCTACGCCATGCAGCAGGCGAAAGACGGCACTCTCTCCCTTGCCGAACCGCTCTCCATCACCGAGGCGAACATCGTCGGCGGCGCGGGGCAGCTCAGCTGGTACGACAGGGGCAAGCAGCTCACGATCGAGCAGCTTTTAGAGCGCATGATCACGGACAGCGACAATACTGCAACGAACATCCTCATCGACCGCCTCGGCATTGAGAACATCGACGGCTACATCCGCCAGAAAGGCTACACAGACACGCGCCTGCAGCACAAGATGATGCTCTCCAACCAAGGCCGGCCGAACCTCTCCAGCGTCAAGGACATCGGCACACTCCTTTCGCTCATCTACCGCGGCGAATGTGTCGACTACGAGCACGACAAAAAGATGCTGCAGATCCTCTCGCGCCAGAAGGACAAGGACTGTCTGCCGTCGGCGCTCCCTGCCTTCCTCGTCGCGAACAAGACGGGCGAGATCACGGGCGTCTACGCTGACGGCGGCATCGCATGGAGCGACGCGGGCGACCTGATCCTTGTCGTCATGGACGAGAACTGCCGCGACCGCCAAGAGACGATCGCTCTCTTTCAGCGAATCGCCCAAAGAGCCGCCGCCTCGCTCTGATGCTTTGCAAACCGATGTCGTTGCCACCCATACGATTTTCTGTTATACTGGAATGGCAGAGATATTGAAGAAGTTTTTTTAGCAGCAGCAAGGAGGTTTTTTCCATGGCAGAAGATACAGCTCCGCTCATGACGAGCAACGAAGGACTCGGCTCGATCCGCGTCGCTGATGAAGTCGTCAGCGTCATCGCGGGACTCGCGGCGATGGATGTCGACGGCGTCGCAGGAATGAGCGGCGGTCTCATCGGCGGCATCGCCGAGATGCTTGGCCGCAGGAATTTCTCGAAGGGCGTCAAGGTCGAAGTCGGCGAGCAGGAAGCCGCCGTCGATCTCTCCATCGTCGTGACCTACGGCGTCGACATCCGTCACGTCGCGACCGACGTGCAGAAGAACGTGCGCCGCGCCATCGAGTCCATGACTGGTCTCAAGGTCGTCGAAACGAACGTACAGGTGCAGGGCGTCGTCTTCCCCGAGGAGGAGAAGGAAGAGCCCGCCGCACGCGTGCGCTGAAGAAAAAGCTCCATGAGGCAAGCGCCCCATGGAGCTTCTCTCGTAAAAGAGCCATTTTGAAGGAACTCTAATATTTGATAAGGAGGTTTTCATGCAGATACAGAAGCGCGACATCGCGCTCTCCATCGTCCTGACCGTCATTACCTGCGGCATCTACGGACTTTACTGGATGTACAAGCTGACGGACGAGATCCACGCCCTCTCGGGCAAGCCGCGCACGGTGGACGGCGGCACCGCCGTGCTCTATACGATCCTCACCTGCTCTCTTTACTTCTACTATTGGCTCTACAAGATCGGCGGCGAACTCGTCGAACTGCGCCGCGAAAACGGCCTGCCTCCCGACTCCGTGAGCAACAAGACGTATACGATCGTCACCATTGTCATGACGGTTCTCTACATCGTCTTTACGATGCTCGAATACACCTTCCAATTCATTCTCAGCGCCGTTGCGGAAGCCGCCCCAATGCATCACGATTCTGCCGAAGACGCCATGGCCATCGGCATTGTCATCCTGGCATTCATCATCGGGCTTCTCGTCACTGCCGTCATTCAGGCCATCCTTTCCGGCATCGTCCTCTGGGCGGTCTACAAGCGCAAGGACGACAGTCCGACGCTCGTCTACCTGCTCATGGCGATTCTGCGCACCTACAATTTCACCATAGCATTCCTACAGGCCTCGCTCAACGATTTTCTGCAGCAAAGGAACTGCGGCACACCGCCCGAGCCAATCTTCCCTGCAGCTGCACCGCATGTATCTCTGCAAAAGCCGCACGCTTAGCCTGCGGCGAGTCGACCCTTTTCATCTTGTTCACACAGAAAGGAAGATTCACCATGACAAAAAGAAGTCTCCCCCTCGCCATCGTTCTTTCCTTCGTCACCTTGGGCGTCTACGCCTTTTATTGGATCTATGCACTGACCGAAGACGCCCATGCGGCAGCGGGCGAACGCACGACAGCTTCGGGCGGCATGGTCATCCTCTTCTCCCTCATCACCTGCGGCATCTACAGCCTCTACTGGCTCTACAAGATGGGCGAGACCATCATCATGGCGAAACAGAAGCGCGGCATGGCTGTGGACACGAACCTCCCCATCATCTATCTCGTCCTCGCCCTCTTCGGCCTTGGTATCGTCAGCTACGCCCTGATGCAGAATGCGCTCAACGACATCATCGACTACGATGGCGGCGCATCGAAAGCCTTCTAAATCATGAACGATACGAAAAGAAAGAAGCCGTCCGCTTTCGGACGGTTTCTTTTTGCCGCAAAAAACATCACAGGCACTGCAGAAGGAGCAGCAAGATGCCTTGCTACCGAGCAGCGAACACGCGCCAAGGTCATTTTCCGACGCTACGCCCTGCTCCTCGCCGTCGGCATCGCCTATCTCATCTTCTGCCGCACGACGGGGCTCAGCCTGCCATGCCCCTTCCACGCCATGACAGGACTCGACTGCCCCGGCTGCGGCATCACTCGATTGATGCTCTCGCTCTCCGAAGGCGACCTCGCTGCCGCCTTCCATGCGAATGAAGCCATATTCATCCTAGGGCCGCTTCTGTGCATCTTTCTCCTGCGCGACGATCTCCATTGGATTCTGCACGGCGAAAGAAAAGACCCGCCTCGCCCCTTCGTTTTCTTCCTCCTCATCGTCTTCGCAGCTTTTACGATCTGGCGCAATTTCTTGCGGTGAGAAGAGGCGGCCTCTTCTCCTCTCGCTTATTTCTACCAAGGTTCTACATTCTCGCCCAGCGCTTGATTGCTGCCGCTGCCGTATTGAAGGACATCTCCCAATTCACCCTCTTGTCTTAATTTCCTTCCAATCCACTTTCTGCAAGAACAAAGCATCTTTTTCCATTCGAGGGTCATCCTTTTCCATTCGAGGGTCATCCTTGAGGGTTCTATTTCGGTTCATCGTACCCATCCTCCCACAATGTGCCAAGGGATAGATGTTTGCAGTCACTCTGCCGCACGCGGCTCTTATAGGCTCATGCTGTTTTATAAAAGTGTTATAGCCGTCCTTGAAACCCTTAAGGGAAGATATTTTCTCACCGGTCAGCGTTTCGTAAACGCATTTAAAAGTTAGTTGACCCAAGCAAAGAATGTTTTCCGGCTCTAAAATATCACAGAGTTCCTTGAAAAAGCCGCTATCCTTCATCATCAAAGTCTTAGTCATTCCACCGCTTTCTTTTCCGGCTCGGTATCCCAAACAAAAATTAGTGAAAAAGAGATCCGCATACCTTGTATTTGCAATAGAATCGTACCCCAACACTTTGAATAACTCTATCAAGTTCGCATCTGTCTCAAAATCGAGGGATTTTTTGTCCAGATAGTTTACATCCTTTTCCCCTTGGTTCATGGCTTTGATTCTCTCTGCAAACCCCTTCTTCATGGCTCTTAGATTGCCCCAATCCTGCGCCACCAAAAGATATTTAATCTCGGGTATGCCTTGAGCGTAACCAAAACCTTGCCAATAAGTGTAGAGATTGATTTCCCTGCAAAATCCTTCGGGGGCAGCCTGCAAAACAATTCTGGTATTCTTATGCTCCTCGGGATGTTTACGATATTCGTCCTGCGATTTTTTCACCAAATCATGATATTTCTTCTCTTTATTCATTCTGATCATATAATCCTTCACCTCTTCATCGTTTATCGTATATGCCTTCTTCCTCCAACAAATCCTGTATCGTCATATAGGCATCATCTGGACTCCATGTCAAATAGCCGGTATATCCCGTACGCATTTTATACGCTTTTTGCACTTCGGAGTGAGCAAAGATCCATGCTCCCAATTCGTAGTAGTTCCACTCCCATTCGTCCAGTTTATCGTTTTGACCGCTACTCTCATGAAATTTCTTGAGCGCAGGGAAAACCTGACAGATTTTTTCCATGTTCTTATGATCGCCGGAAATATCATAACGATAAATTTTGCCGTTACGATGATAGAGCTCGCAGTAATTGTTATAGATATCGTAGGTGCACACGAAGCAAAATCTAACCCCGGAGATGAATTTGGAACTTAAGTCTTTAGGCGAAATGGATATTTTATCCGACATGAGGACATACATCCTTCTCTGATGAGCAGCGTTTTCTTCCCCTTTCGCTAAAATTGATTTTGCCATGTCGCGATTCAGATAAAAATTCTTAGCGTAGTTGATGTCAATCCCTGACTCTGCATCGATTGCCTTGGCAATAAAGGACAGCAAATCGTAAATTTTTACCTCCGTAATATAATTGGCATTTTCGTCTTCTTCGTCCAGTCCCATGAAAAATTCGCTATCCGAAGTATAGGCTTCGATAGTTATTGTGCCTTCACAATCACCCTTTGCGACACATTCGTCAAATACCCGTACTTCGCTTGGTGCGAGCAGGAAAGAACCACCGTCTTTCATACGCATATAAATTGCATCCAAAATAGCCGCCTCATTTTCAGGGGAGCTGTCTTTCTGATAACGAAGAATTGCGGCTTCGATGATAGGTTCGCCCAGTATTGCCTTCCCTATCGTACGGTCAAAGTGGTGCAGTACGGATTTCATTTTTTCAGGGATGCGCTCAAAGCACTCTTTTTCCAATGTCGGCGTAAGCCCATAGTAAGCCTCGGCAATGCTTCCGGCAATGCAAGCCGTGGTATCCGTATCGCCGCCGATGGAGATGGCGTTCCTCACGGCATCTTCAAAATCCGTAGATTCCAAGAAAGCGATCATGGCCTCCGGTACGGAGCCTTGGCAAGTCACATCCATACGGTAGGCCGGACGAATTTCCTTCAATGTGCGGGAGAGATGATAGCCGAACTCCTCCTCGATGTACTTTTTGATGGTTGCTTTGGATTCTCCCGTCCGTGCGAGATAGATGGCGCTTGCCACAGACTCTGCGCCTTTGATCCCTTCGGGGTGATTATGTGTAACCTCTGCGGTCCAACGAGCAACTTCTCTCGTACGCTCTATAGAGCTGTAAAGCCAACCTACGGGAGATACTCTCATTGTCGAGCCGTTGCCAAAACTGCCATAAGGTTTCGGCACCTTTTTCTTTAGCCACTCACGGAATTTGCCGCCATATCCTGCTTTGGGATATTTCCCACCCCAATGCTGCATGGAGGAAACAACCGCCGCGCAAATTTTCTCCTCCTCGGCATCTTTGTCCGCATAGAGCAGGGCATCCGCTACGGCTACGGTCATAACGGTGTCATCGGTAAAACGAGATTTTTCTATGAACAAGGGAAATGCCTTGATTTTTTCTCCCCTGTCAGATTCGTAAGGCGAACCGATTATGTCACCTAAAATCGCTCCATACATGACTATCACTCCCTTCGCTCATTCTTATCCTTTGGCGTATTTCTTCGCCATATCCAAAACTGTCGCCTTGACGGCCTCACGCAAGCTTTGCGGCTCTTTGATTTCAATATGTCCACCGTATTGCAACGCCCAATATTTCATCGCCCGTTCGTTACATTTGAGCGTCACAAGCATTTTATTTTCAGTTTCTTTCTTGATGTAAAAATCCCTACCAAACCAATCGAACAGTTCGTCCATCAAACCCGTGTCGGCTATGAATTTCACCATCACGCTATCGCCGCTGTACATATAGATATGTTCTGCCATGTGCTTGGGGAGGCTCCAACCTCTGGCAAATTCCCTGACAGCCTTTTTCGGTTTGACCTGCTCCGAGAGCATGGTGACAGAAGTTATGCGGTCTATGCGGTAGTGGGACAGGTCATCGTATTTGTCGTAATTGCCGATAAGGTAGTAGCGCCCGTTGTTGGCAACCATATAGTAAGGATTCACGATGTACGGCTCATCGCGTCTTGGATGAAGTTTGAAGTCTGTGCCGTAGCAGTTATAGATGAAGCTGACCTTCTTCTTTTCCTCTATGGCATCGTTTAGTGTATCTAAGACTACCATGACTTGTTTGTTGTCGGAATGGAACATTTCAGGCAAATTCGACACATGAGAAACCTTGGCGTGAAAGTAACGATTGCCGCAGCCCTTTAGTTTTTTGACGAGCCGCTTGGCTTGCGCTCCCGACAAGTTTTTCGAAAAGAGAACGCTGTCAATCAACATCCGCAGTTCCGCATTCTCAAAATCCCGCTCTACCAGATAGCAGCCACGCTCCGTGGCGATTTCGTAGCCCATGTCCTTGAGAGAGCGGATATTGTTGCGAATGGAACGCCTATCACACTCCGCACCGTAGTTCAGTTTGAGAAGGTCGATGATTTCCTGCTGCGTAAGCCTATGCTCGGTATCTGTGTATTCCTTCAGTATCTCCAGTATCAACATATTGAGCATTTTCTTATTGTCTCCGGCATAAACATTCATTGGCATCCTCCCTGGTGATACTTTCTATGTCCCTTTTCATCTCGTAATGTCATTATAGCATAAGCGATGGGTAAAAATTTACCCGTCAGGAAAATGCTCAAAAAATTATAAAGAAGACTCCTCTGATAGTCTTAGCGCGCCATTTCCCTTGCCCGTGACCGTCAAGATATGTCGTGCGGCCAATATGCGTCTTATTTCACTTTTACAATCAAAATGAAATAAGATACTCTTTTTCTCCTCCTTATTTCAACCTCAGAACATTCTATCTATATCTTGCACAAAAAATGCGCCGGGCATCGAAACCTGGCGCACCATGCCTTATCGGACACTGCCCACCCCTGTGCAGTCGTCGAGATTCCTGCCTTCCGTGCTCGTCAAAAAGTAGGCGTCGCTGACGAGCACGCGGCGGATGCGGCAGCGCTTGAGTCCTTCCAGCGTCTTTTCCCAGCAGCCGCTCAAGGAATGTATGACATACGTCTTGCCATCGACCGAACCAAGCGTGAGCATCACATGGCCGGGGCGAAAGAGGAGGCTCGCGGGCGGCGCGGCGAGAAGCGCTTCGGTTCGCTCCTCGGGCGTGAGATCGTCGAGAGGCGTGAAAAAGATGTGCGGCGCGGCATCTTCCGTGCCGCGCCGACGCACCCCGGAGGCTGATCCATTGCCCCGCACATCGTGCGCCGCATTCTCTGCATCGCTCACATGGGCACTCGCCCGCAGAAACGCCTCTTCCTGCTCATCGGCATCGCGCGGCAGCTCGATGCCGACCGTGCGATAGACGTCGGCGACGAACGAGGAGCAGTCGACGCTCTCATCCTGCCCGCCCCAGCCATAGACGTCGCCGAGACACGCGAAAGCCGCACGGCGCAGATTGTTCGCCGTATAGGGCAGGCTGCCGCGATGGAGTGCGGCGGCTTCCATGCCGCCCGCGTCCTCCACAGCAAGGCTCGCGCTCTCGCTGTACGGAAGCGCCACAAGCATTTCTTGGAGACTGCCGTCCGCCGCACGCTGCGGCAGACGCGCGAGATGCGCCGCGCCCTGCTGCACGAGCGGAATGCGGCTGCCGAGTTGATAGACCTGCCCGCCTGCCTCCTCGGGCGCTTCGTAGCGATTTTGCGTCACGACGAGGAAATCTTCGGGCTGCACATAGGCGAGCCACGTCTCGCGCGTTGTCAAGGCGACTGCATCCCTCGCCAGCCAGCCGCGATAATAGCGCATGGAAACGAAGAGGAACTTGCCGTCTGCGCTCTCGTGCCAAACGGCAAGCGGCTCGGCGGGATCAACAGCGGTCGCCTGCAAGATGTCGTAATGGATATCGTCGGGCGCATCGAGCCAAGCTTCCTCGGTCGGCAGACCGCGCAGGTCGGCACGCCGCACCGTCACGCCATAGCGCAGAGGATTGCGGAGCGGCAGCTTGTCCGCCGCGCAGTTTTCGACAGTCGCCCGATACGCCTCATCCGCAAGCGGCTCTGTCGGCGCATACCAGTCTTCACGCTCGGGCGCGGCTTCTTCCATCCAGTGTCGGAGCTGCCGCCTCGATACGGCACGCGGCAATTGCGCCAAGTCTGCAAGACTCGGCTGATTCGCGTGCAGCTCCTCGTTGAGACGCGTCACGTCCTCTGCCGTGCCAAGGAGGCGGTCGCCTGCCGCATCGCACCAGAAGTCTATATCATCGTAGGGAGCGCCGAGCGCTACGCCGTAGTCGAGCGATGCCGCTTCCGTCTGCGCCCGCATATCATCTGCCAGCTCCGCCTTCGATGCAGACTGCAAGGAAACTGCCGCCGCATCTGTCACGGACAACACCGCCGCGGCAGACGTTCCCACTTCCGCAGCCGTCAAATCCGCCCCGCCGAGCAACACGCCAGCCGCAGCCAAAAAGCACGCAGCATGCTTCCCGATATTTCTCAAAACTTTCATTTTCGCACACATGCCTCTCAACGCTCCAAAATCACAGCGCCCGCTGCCTTTTCCTCGCGAAAGGAACGCGCCGCCCCCCAAAGCTGGCGGAAGGAAAGCAGTACAGCGGCCGCATCTGCCGCAGGAACGGCGAGCCATGCGCCGTCAAGGCCGAAAAAGTGCGGCAAGAGCAGCAGGAACACCACGATGCCGACGAGATTGCGCACAAAGGACAGGATTGCCGACATCCTGCCGTCCGACAACGCCGTGAAAAAGGTCGAGGAGAAAAGGTTGAAACCGCAGAGCAAAAGCTCCACGAGAACAGCCCGAAGCCGCCGAGAGCCAGCGCATAGGCACGTCCTCCATCCGGCAGAAACAGCGTCATCAGCGGTACGGCGAATATATTTGCCGCCGCAAAGGACAGAATTCCGAAAAGGAAGATAATGCCAAGCGACAGCCGCAGAAGGCGCAGAAGCTCGGCATACCCTTTCGCGCCGAATTGGTAGGAAAATACAGGTGCGACGCCATTGGCGAAACCCATGAGTATTGCCGTCAGGAGCATTTCCGCATAGAGGATGACACTGATCGCCGCGACGCCGTCCGCTCCTGCATAGGAGAATGTCACGAGGTTAAAGAGATACGTCGTAATACCTACGGAAAGCTGCGTGACCATCTCGGAAGAGCCGTTGTAAAGTGCCTGGAAAAGCGGACGCACGGCGAAGGAAAACCGCTCGAACGCGAGCGTGCGGCTGTAGCGCGAAAAGTAAACGAGACCCAAGACCGCCGCGACGACATCCGAGATGCCCGTCGCAAGGCCCGCACCGAAGATGCCCATGCCGAAGTGCGCGAGAAACACATAGTCGAGTCCGACATTGACAAGTCCCGCTGTCAACGATACGAGAAATCCCTGCACGGGGCGGCCATCCGCGATATAAAAAGCGTTGAATATGATCATCAAAACGACAAAGGGCGCGAAGAACATATTCGCCGAGAGATACGCGCGGCAGTCGGCATAAAGCTCGGGTGAAGCGCCGAGAAGCACCAAAATAGGCTCCATGAAGAGGAACACCGTGCCTGCGAGCAATATGCCGAGCGCTGCACCGACAACGGCGAGCAGCGTGAAGCGGCTTCTCGCCAATGCTGCATCGCCCTCGCCCAACGTCTTGGCAACGAGCGCCGAGCCGCCCGAAGAAAGCATGATGGAAAGCCCAAATACGAGATTCAGCGCAGGATAGACGATGTTCGATGCAGCGAGCGCAAGGCTTCCCGCATACCGCCCGATGAAGATGCCGTCCGTCACCGTATAGATAGAAATGACGAGCATCATGCCGACGGCGGGCGCAGCGAAGCGCAGAAGTCCGCCGAGGCTGAAATGCTTTGCCAAGGTGTTCATGAAATTCTCCTTTTGCAGCTTGACCAGAAGAGCTAATCAGTCTGCACCCTTCGGGCTTGACTTCTTGGACTTTCTATTGTAATCTATATAGTAGGGGTGTTGTCAAGTTTTGGGCGAGAATGAAGCGCCTTAGCCCCCTGACCAAGTTCGCATGAAACAAGGCTGCACAAGGAAGCACGCCTTTTCTTCATGCTTCCTCAAAAGGAGACGATTGCCATGTTCAGAGAAATGCGCCGCAAGAATCAACAGATGAGCGATGAAGAAGCCCGCGACATCCTCGCGGCAGCGACCTCGGGCGTGCTCGCGCTCGCGGGCGAAAACGGCTATCCCTACGCCGTGCCCATGAGCTTCGCCTACGACGAGGAAAAGGAACGCCTGCTCTTTCACACGGCACGCGTCGGTCACAAGATGACGGCGATCGAGCGATGTGACAAGGCGTCGTTCTGCATCATTGCCGAGGACAAAGTCGTGCCGCACCGCTTTCTGACGCAATACCGCAGCGTCATCGCTTTCGGCAGGCTGCGCGTCCTCAAGAGCGACGAAGAAAAACGAGAAACGGCGGAATTTCTCGGCGAGGCTTACTATCCCGGCCATCCCGAAGCCTGTGATGAAGAGATCAAAAAGCATTGGCCAGCCTTCAACATGGTCGAGCTGAAGATCGAGCACCTGACGGGCAAGAAAGGGAACGATCTCGTATAGCGAAAAAAGGACAGCCCTGCACCATCCTCGGGATGCTGCAGGGCTGTCCTTTTCTCATCATATCATCATATAAGCGCCGCATCAAAGGGCTTTCGCAGGCGCGGCGGCCACGGGCGACGCCTCGAATTCCTCCATCTTCAGCGACGTATAGCCGCCCGCGATGACCTCTGCGTCATAGCCCGCCTGCTGAAGGAAACGCGCCGCCGTATAAGCGCGCTGCCCGACCTTGCAGAGCACCGCCCAGCGCTGCGAGCGGTCAAGCTCCGAGAAGCGCTCGCGCAGCTCGTCGAGCGGAATCTGCGCGTCGGATGCGGCTGGCGCATGGGAAAGCTCGCTCTCCGTGCGCACGTCGAGCACGCGCACGCCCTCTTCTCGCGCCTCCTTAAGGCGATCTGCGGGCAGGAAGCGCACGAGGCCTGCGAGATCGTTTTCCGCCATGTAGCCCGCCATGTTCACGGGATCTTTTGCCGCGCCGAATGGCGGCGCGTAGGAAAGCTCCAGACTCGTCAGAAAGTCCGTGTCCGCGCCCATGGCGATCGCCGCCGCGAGTACGTCGATCCGCGCCTTCACGCCGCCCGCACCGACGATCTGCGCCCCGAGAATCTTGCCGACAGACTCCTTCGTGCGATAGAGGAGCTTCATCGTCATCGTCTGAGCGCCCGGATAATAGCCGACATGCGCGAGCGGATGAAGCTTCACGACGCGGTAATCCTCGCCATAGGATAGACCCTCACGCTCAAGGGTGCGCTCGTTCTTGCCGACGGAAGCCGCCGCGAGGCCGAACACCTTGAGGATCGCCGTGCCGACGAATCCGTCATAGACGCGCCGCCTGCCCGCCATGTTGTCGGCGGCGATACGCCCCTGCCGATTCGCAGGCCCTGCGAGCGGCAGAGCGCCCGCCTTCTTCGTCTGACGGTCGAGCGTCAGCACGGCATCGCCCACGGCGTAGACGTCGGGCACGCTCGTCTCCATGCGCTCGTTCACGAGGATGTGGCCGCGCTCGCCGAGCGCGATGCCGCTCGCCTTCAAGAATCCCGTGTCGGGACTCACGCCGATGGCTAGCACGACGAAGTCCGCCGCGACCTCGCGCCCGCTCGCAAGGCGCACGAGGACGCCCTGCGCTTCTTCCTTGAACTCCTTCACGCCATCGCCGAGAACGAGTCCGACACCGTTCTCGTTCATCTCTTTTTCCACGATCTTCGCCATGTCCGCATCAAATGGCGCGAGCACATGCGGCGCCGCTTCGACGAGCGTGACGGAAAGCCCGCGCGCACGAAGATTCTCCGCCATCTCGACGCCGATGAAGCCGCCGCCCACGACGACGGCACGCCCCGTCGCCGCATACTGATCCGCCAGGCGGCGCAGAGCCTCGGCGTCGGGCACACTCCTAAGCGCGAGGACGCGCGGGCTTTCGATGCCTGGAATCGGCGGGCGCAGAGGCTTTGCTCCGGGCGACAGAAGAAGCGCGTCGTACGGCTCTTCATACGTCTCGCCCGCCATCGTCCGCACATGGACGCGGCGATTTTCTGCATCGACCCGCACGACCTCGCTTCCCGTGCGCACGTCAACGGCGAAGCGCTCGCGAAACAGTTCGGGCGTCATGAGCAGCAGGCTCTCGCTCTCCTTGATCTCATCGCCCACATAGTATGGCAGGCCGCAGTTCGCGAAGGAGATGTGCTCGCCACGCTCAAAGAGCACGATCTTCGCATCCTTGTCCAAGCGCCTGAGTCGCGCCGCCGCCGTCGCCCCGCCCGCCACGCCGCCGACGATCACATAGCGCTTTGCCTGTTCCTTTTTCATTTCCATACGGATATGCCTCCTTCTGTGCCGCCGCACTTCGCTCGTCGAAAGAGCGAAATCAGCCCATATCGTGATAATTCTTCTCCTTGCAGAAAAGCCCTTCGAGCAGCTGCTCCACTGCCCGGCTCTTGAGGCGATAGACGACTTCCAGCCCGTTGCGCTCGCCCTCGATGATGCCGACGGCGCGCATCTTCGCGAGATGCTGCGAAATCGTCGACTGCGGCGCTTCGAGGCACTGCTGCATGTGCGCCACATTGCAGCCGCCGCTCTGCCAAAGCCCGCGCGCGATGCAGAGGCGCACAGGATGCGAGAGCGCCTTGAGCATCTCAGCCGCACGTGCAAGCTCTCGATCTTCTGCCATAGAATCAACTCCAAAATCGTTATATTTATATATTACGATATAGCGATTTATATGTCAAGAAAAACTCCCCCCTCATCGAGCGATTTCAGCAAATACGAAAAATCCGTCCGTCCGGCAAGCAACGCATTTAATCGAGTTGTCAACATACCGACTACTCCCAGTCGATATCATCATGCGATACGGTTTTTCCACGCATATATTCCTGCATAGCGATGTGATGCGCCTCCCTGTCGTCCTCTGACGCAAAATCCTCCATCTCTTTCGGCAAGAATCGCCTCACGACCTCCAGAAGAATCGGCAATTCGCGGTCCGGAATGAACTCTATCATCTCCACAATCTGAGCTTTTACCGTCATAGCAGGAAACCTCCCTTGTAGACATCGCCTCGCGGCGCAATTTTTTCAATCAAGAGCGTATCCTTTGCAGGATATGAAAATACGATTCGCCAACCTCCAACGCGCAGCCGATAGAGTCCGTCACTCCCCTTGAGTCGTTTCACATCGCCTTGCGGCAGACCTTCAATTGCCTGTTTGATGCGCTGTTTCGTCGGCCTGTCCATCGCCTCAATGCTCTTTACCGCAAGCCTTGCATATTGTATCTTCATGGATGGATTCCTCTTCTCATCAAAGCCGCAAACATCAAGTCGCAAGACCCTTTCCGCTAAGGAAATTATAGCAAAAAGAGATGGCGGACGCCATCTCTTTTTGCTGTATTCACCGACCCTTGCCGTGATCCTTCAAGGCGCGCTCGATGTCGCGCTTGGCGGCCTTTGCCGCCAGATCGCGGCGCTTGTCGTAATTGTGCTTGCCGCTGGCGAGTGCGAGTTCGAGCTTCGCCCTGCCCTTCGAGAAGTAGAGCTTCAGCGGCACGAGCGTGAAACCTTTCTCGCGCGTCTTGGAGAAGAGTTTGACGATCTCCGCCTTGTGCATGAGGAGCTTCCTCTTCCGCAGCGGCTCGTGGTTGAAGATGTTGCCCTGCTCGTAGGGGCTGATGTGCATGTTCTCCACGAAGATCTCGCCGTTCTTGATCGAGGCGAAGCTGTCCTTGAGGTTCACTCTTCCCGCGCGCAGGGATTTGACCTCCGTGCCCTGCAGCACGAGGCCCGTCTCAAAGGTTTCATGTATGAAATAATCGTGACGCGCCTTGCGGTTTTCCGCGACGATCTTCATGCCGTCGTTCTTGCGTCCCATCGCTTCCCCCCTGCTTCCTTATGCGGCAATCGCCGCTTCCTGCAGCATCCCTGCATCAATCGCTGTTCGCCGTCGCTCGCTGCGTCTTGTTGTGCGGGCGGCGCTTCTTTTCCGGCTTGGGCGCAGACTTCTTGCCCTTCTTGCGCAAGTCCTTCGGCGGCTTCATCCAGAACGCTTTGGGGCGGCTGCTGCTCGACTCGTCGGCGAGAGCGCCCTGCCTTTCCGCCTGGAATCTTTCCGGCCGCTTCGCGCCGCGCCCTTTGTCGTGCGGCTTCGCACCCTTATGTCCCTTGCCGTGCGGCTTGCGTTCGCCCGTTTCCGCAGGGGCGGATGTCTTCTCCGGACGCTTGTCGCCCTTCACATCGGCGATGATCTCATCCGTACGCTTTTCTTTCGCCGCCTTCCGACCTCTGCCCTTTTTCGAGCGTGCATCCTTCTTCGCGCCCTTTTCCTTTGAAGATTCACTGCGCTTTACGCCGCCTTCCTCGGGCTTCTTCTTCGCGGCGACAAAGACGCCGTTGTCCTCCAAGATGAAGTCGAGGTTGCGCTCGGCGATATTAGCACGCACGAGCACGACGCGCACAGGCTCGCCGAGGCGGTAGGAGACGTGCGTCGCACCGCCGACGAGCGCGTAGAGGTCTTCGCGGTACTCGTAGTAGTCGTTGACCATGCTCGATACATGCACGAGTCCTTCGACGCCGTTATCGAGCTCGCAGAAGATGCCGAACGCCGTGACGCCGCTGATGACGGCGTCGAAAGCGTCGCCGACAAACTGCGCCATGTACTCGATCTTCTTCATGTCCTGCGTCTCGCGCTCCGCCTCGATGGCGATGCGCTCACGCGCCGAGGTGTGCTCGGCGATCTCGGGCAAGAGGCTCCTCAAGCGTTCCTGCCGCTCGGCCACGATCGTGCCCGTCGCAAACGTCTCGCGCAGCAGGCGATGCACGATGAGGTCGGGATAGCGGCGGATCGGCGACGTGAAGTGCGTGTAGTGACGCGCAGCGAGTCCGTAGTGGCCGAGCGGGGCGTCGGCATAACGCGCCTGCTGCATCGAGCGCAGGGAAACAGCGCTGACGATGCGCTCTTCGGGCCTTCCCTTGACCTTTTCCAAGACCTGCTGCACGTCCTTCGGCGCTACCTCGCCCGCCTCGTTCGGCACGAGGTGCAGCGAGAACGTCGCCAGAAGATTGTTCAGCCGCTCGATCTTCTCGTCCGACGGCTGCTCGTGCACGCGGTAGAGGAACGGCTGCTCCTTCTTCTCCATGTGCTCCGCGACGGTCTCGTTCGCCGCGAGCATGCACTGCTCGATCATCGACTCCGCCAAGGATCCCGTGCGCTTGATGAGCGCGACGGGCTTGCCGCTCTCGTCGAGCTTTACCTTGATTTCGGGCACGTCGAAGCCGATGGAACCGCGCTCATGCCGCGCCTTTTCCATCGCGTCATGCACCTCGCGAAGAGGTGTGAGAAGCGGCAGGAGGTCGGCATTCTCCGTGCGCACCGCATCCGCGCCCTCGGCGAAAATCTCGTTGACGAGCGTATAGGTCAGGCGACGATAGACGTGAATGACGACGGGCAGAATCTCGTAGCTCTTGACGAGTCCGTCCGCGCCGATCTCCATCTCGCACGCCATCGCCAGGCGGTCTTCGCCCGCGTTCAGGCTGCATATACCGTTCGACAGCTTCTTCGGCAGCATGGGAATCACGCGGTCGACGAGGTAGACGCTCGTGCCGCGTGCACGCGCCTCGCGGTCGAGCGGTGAATTCTCGCGCACGTACCAGCTGACGTCAGCGATATAGACGCCGAGGAAGAAGCTGCCGTCCGCACGCCGCTCGGCGTAAACGCCGTCGTCCAAGTCCTTCGCGTCCTCGCCGTCGATCGTCACGATGCGAAAACCGCGGCGATCGCGCCTGCCGCTGAATTCTTCGGGTGAGACGGCGTCCTCGATCGCTGCCGCCTCTGCCGCCACATCGGCGGGAAACTCCTCCGAAAGCCCGTATTGACTCATGACGGAGAGCACGTCGACGCCGGGCTCGCCCGCGCGGCCGAGGATTTCCTCCACTTCGCCCTCGGCGTTCCTCCTGCCCGCCGGCCACTTCGTGATGCGCACGACGACCTTCATGCCCGCCTTTGCGCCATGCACAGCGCCCTTAGGGATAAAGATGTCCTGCCCGATCTTCTTGTCATCGGGCGTCACGAAGCCGAAGTGACGGCTCTCCTCGAACGTGCCGACAATCTGCTCGTTGGCACGCTCGACGATGCGGATGATCTCGCCTTCGCGCGAGCGTCCGGCAATCTCCGACGGCGAGATGCGCGCGACGACGCGGTCGCCGTTCATCGCGCCGCCAAGACTCACGCCCGGCACGAAGATGTCGCTGTCCGTCTCCTTCTCGCGCACCTCGGGGATGATGAAGCCGAATCCCTTCGCCGACATCGAGAGCCTGCCGACGACGAGGTTCATGCGCTCGGGCACGCCGAAGCGCTCGTGGCGCGTCTTGATGACGGCCGCGGTCTTCTCCAGCTCTTCCAAAGCCGTCCAGAAGAGCGCGATTTCTTCTTGCGCGAGGTTCATGGCGGCGGCGAGATCGTCCGCCGTCAGCGGCTTGTACGCCGCCGTGCGCATGTAGTTTACGATGCGCTCCTGCAATTCATTTTGTTCCATTCATTTCTCCTACCAGCGCCATCTTCGCCGTCGCTTCCGCAAGCACGGTGCCGTCAGCGAGCGAAAGTTTGGCGCGCATGTTCACGAACCCCTTGCGGCGGCTCTCCTCCCACCCCTCGATCAAAAGCTCCTCGCCGACGGGCGCAGGATTGCGATAGCGCACGGCCAGACGCGCCGTCACAGCCCGCTCGCCGAGTCCGTCGTAGAGATAGCCGCCCATCGCCTCATCGAGCAGCGTCGTGACGATGCCGCCGTGCACGATGCCGTTGTATCCCTGGTACTCGGACGCAAGCGCCTTGCGCGCCCGGAATTTCCCGTCCGCCAGCTGAAACTCCAGATGAAGCCCGATGGGATTCTTCGGGCCGCAGGCAAAGCAGTAGTCCTCACCCTGCCCGATCTTTTCGTATGGCATGAATCGTTTCCTTCCCCATTCTCTCAAACGCTCCCCATCTCGCGCAAAAACGCTGCCGTGCGCCGGAAGACCGTCCGTCGCTCGGCGTCGAGCATCACGAGATGACCCGAGCGCACGAGCCAAAGAACTTCCTTATGTACCGATCCTGCATGGTCATAGATATAGCGGAGGCTTCTCCTGTGCGCCGTGTGATCGTGCAGCGAATGCACGAGGAGGAGCGGCGCACGCACCTTTGGCAGCAGCACCTTGACACGCTCGATGAAGCCGACGAGCTCATGGATGGCGATGAGCGGCATCCTGTCATACGTCGCCTTGCAGGACTCGGGCACGTCGCGCAGAGACTTGCGCAGTTTCGGATGAAACCTGCCGATGCACGCGCTGCGCGGCGGCAGGTGCTTCATGCCGCGCCCCTCGTCAATGAAGATCGGTGCGGCGAGCGTCACGACGCCCGTGACACGCTTTTGCGCCGCGAGACGAAGCGCCAGCAAAGCCCCCATCGAATGTCCGACGACGGAAATGCGCGGCACGAGCCCGGAAAGAATCGCATAGCCGTCGAGCGCCGAATCGTACCAGTCCTCAGCGTCCGTATGTGCCAGATCCTCGGGACTCGTGCCGTGCCCGGCGAGGCGCGGGCAAAGCACCGTATGACCCGCACGATAGAGAGCTTCAGCGAGAAGCCGCATCTCGGGCGGCATGCCCGTGAAGCCGTGCAGGAGCAGCATGCCGTGCGGGCCGCCCGACAAAAGAAAAGGCTCCGCGCCCTCGATGATCATCGCCGCACCCCTCCCTCGACGGCCGAAAGGAAAAGCCCCACAAGCCGCGCCCCTCCAATAGAAAGAAACGCCCGGCCTTTTGCCGAGCGTCCGCCGCAAACAGCTGCCAAGAAAGCGCAGAACCCCTCTGCGCTCTATGGCCGCCCTACATCGTCATCTTGGCAATCACGAGCGTAATCGCACCGAAAAGCACCGCCAGAACGACTGTCACACGCGCCAAGAGCGCATCCATGCCGCGCGCCTTCGCGCTGAACACGGTATCGCCGCCGCCTCCATCGAAGCCGCCCATGCCCGCAGACTTAGGCTCCTGCCCCAAGACGGCAGCGATCAGGAGTATGGCGACAAGCGCATCAAGCACCATCAAAAACGTAAGCAAAAGTGAACCTCCTCCAGTTCAGAGAGTCTCTCCTCTCCTCCTTATTATACTATTCTATCATGAAAGCCCGAGAAGTCAAGAAAAAGGCGCGGCCATCAAGCGCCGCGCCTTTTTCTTATGAAGCCCCAAGAGGTCAAGCCGAAAGTGCAGACCGATTGGCTTTCTCATGCAAACTACATGCGATGATTCAAGTTTTTCCGCTCCATATTCGCAATCCCTGTCAAAATCTCAATATTTTTCCTTCTCCAATCATCGCATTCATCAAAAAAGCACACATCCTTTCGCTTCTTAAAAATACGGAATGCCTGCGCCTCCGAATTGTCGTAAATATGGCAAATGTCACTCACCGCTACGACCGCAGGAACAAGAGCCATAGCACGATCATAGCGCGTATAGATTTTCTCTTCTGGGACATCGTGCCCGCCTGAAGCTACGCGCATCTTCACGCGGTATACATTGATTCGTGGATCTGCAGTCAAAACATAGTAGCAACGAATAAAATATCCCGCATCCCTTGCCCGCTCAAGCAAATACAGATTGCGCGATGTGGAGAGCACTGTTTCGAAGCAAAAATCGCGCAGTTTGCTTAAACATTCTTCGCGCTGATGTTCTGCGATCTGCGCAGCCTTGATGTCGCTGCATTTAAGATTCTTCTTGATTTCATCGGCATTGATATAGTCCATGACGGGGCGCAAAACCTCTGTAAACGTACTCTTGCCCGATCCATTAGGACCAGCGAAAAGGACAATTTCAGGTTTCTTCCGCGTGCTGCTCACCATAACGCCCCTTCCGCGCACGCTCCGCCACGGGGACGCGCGTGCCATCGCTTCTCAGTTCATAGATTTTCTGCGTCTTGCGATCATAGACGATGCTTGGCACCCCCATAGCCTTGTTCTTCTCAAGCGCAATACGCACCGCCGCATCCACACGTCGCACGACCATTTCATCCGTGATTGCATCTGTTGCCATCATGCCGCCTCCTTCAAAAATCTTTTCCTAACTGCCACTATATCACATTTTCCTTTCCGTTTTCAACGAAAAGGGACTGTTGCACAGCAATGCATGTGCGACAGCCCCCTCCCATCAATATTTTCTTTCCTGTATCGCCATCGGGGCGATTTCTGCCGGATAGACGCTGTCCTTGACGAAGACCGTGCGCTCGACCTTCTCGCCGGCTAAGACCTTCTTCGCCATCTCCATCAAGAGCGGCCCCTGCAGCGGGTTGCCTTCGACGGTGCAGTTGCTCTTGCCGTCGATCATCGCCTGGAAGATCGCACGCGTGCCGTCGCACGAAACGATCACGATGTCCTGTCCGGGCTTCAATCCCGCCGCCTCGATCGCCTCAATCGCACCGAGCGCCATGTCGTCGTTCTGCGCGAAGAGAATGTCGATCTTGTCCTTGTAGTTCTTGAGCATCTCTGTCATGACCTGCTTGCCGCCGTCCTTCTGGAACGTCGAGTTCTGTGCGACGAGAATCTCATAAGCGTCCTTGTTCGGCGACGCCGTCATCTCATCGCGAAAGCCCGTGTCGCGTCGCTCGACAACGGACGAACCTGCAGGGCCTTTGATCTCGGCGATGTTGAACTTCGCACCGCCGTCGCGCGGCTTCTTCCCTTTTTCCTGCATGTAGCCGTCGAGCCAGCGGAACGCCTCGCGCCCTTCGCGCACGGAATCCGTGCCGATGCGCATGACGTAGAGGCTATCGTCGTTCGTCTGCAGGTCGCGATCGACGATGATCACGGGAATCTTCGCCGCCTTCGCTTCCTTCAGCACCTCATCCCAACCCGTCGCCACGATGGGCGAGAAGGCGATGATGTCGACCTTCTGCGCGATGAACGAGCGGATCGCCCGAATCTGATTCTCCTGCTTGAGTTCCGCGTTGGAGAACTGCAGCTCGATGCCCGCGTCCTCCGCTGCCTGCTTGATCGACGCCGTATGCGCGGCGCGCCATGTGGACTGGGCGCCGATCTGCGAGTAGCCCATCGTGATCTTGCGGTTTCCGGAACCCGGTTCTGCGCTGCCGACCTTGCTCGCGTCCTGCCCATTCGTCGTACACCCCGCAGCTGCAATCGCCACGAATGCAGCAAGCAGCAAGGCAAAGATTTTCCTCATATCGCTCTCTCCTTTTCGCACCCCTTGATACGGGCATAAACCTCCACTATCCAAGGCATAGCTTAATACTATCTTAAATCTAGCATTGAACGCCGTTTTTGTCAATCCATACAATGATAATTTCAGTTGACTTATAGACCTTTAGGCCTTAAAATTCAGCTATGAGCAATGTTTTTTTCAGAGATAAAGGATGTGTTCCATGCTACTGCACGAAATCTTGCAAAACGGGCGCGGCGAAGACATCGCCGTCATCGACCGCGGTCGCCGCATCACTTACGACGAACTGCGCGAAGCCCTGAGAGCCTCGCGTGACCGCTTCTACGCCGCCGGAATCCGTGCGCACGACCGCGTCGCGCTCTTTTCCCATAACCGCGTCGAACTCCTCATCGCCTACCTCGCTGTGAACTCGCTCGGCGCTGTCGCCGTCCCGCTCAACTACCAGCTCAGCGTGCGCGAAGTCGCCTACATCATCAAGGACGCGGGCGTGCGTCACCTCGTGACGGAAAAGGAGCTTCCCCTCGAATCCCACCTCGGACAGCAGGGATACGGCGGTGAGCTTCATCAGCTGCCCCTCCTCGACGTCATGAAGCCCGCAAGCGCCATGCCCGCGCCGAAGCTTTCGAACATCTTCTCAGAGGAAAATCCCTGCGTCATCATCTACACCTCGGGCACGACAGGCGCCCCCAAGGGCGCCGTGCTCAGTCACCGAAACCAGTGCACGAACGCGCATCAGGTCATGGAGCATCACTCCATCACGCCGAACGACCGCGTGCTCTGCGTGCTGCCGATGT
>ERZ772948.609-NODE-609-length-23400-cov-8.761191_pt1 | contig 23400 bp, 17 predicted proteins | sample MGYA00511945_ERZ772948 | MGnify/ENA primary metagenome ERZ772948 (study PRJEB29015, sample SAMEA2737927) | human oral metagenome | biome: human oral; feature: human-associated habitat; material: dental | place: China | collected 2141 ... | reverse complement strand
AGAACTGCCTGATTGACAATCGCCGTTTGACCTGCGAGTGATAGGGATGGGGATTTCTGCGCGTCTTCTGATGCCGTTGTGATCCTTTTTTGTGTACCCCTTCTGCGCATGCAGGAGGTTTTTTTATGCGTATCATCTCGTTTTACGTGCAAGTTCATCGGCGCAGGATGGAGAAAGGGGACAAAGAACAATGAAACACAGGAAGCAGCTGGCAGCAGCTGCATGCATGGCACTGGCTGAAATGAGCTTTACCGCTGCAGGGCATGCAGAAGAGCAGCCGGGAGCCGATCCCGCCGTTGAAGCAGATACACATGGCCTCGGCGAGACGGTGGTGACGGCACAGCGACGTGTGAAGCGTGATATTGATACCCCGGCGACGACAACGATCATTACGGAAAAGGATATTGAAAAGGCAGGCTATCGCAACGTATTCGAGGCGATTGATCAGCAGATCGGCTCGACGAGTACCTCTTACGGTGAGGCAGGGCAGGATTTCGGCTTCTCTGCCGGCCGGCTCAGCCTGCGTGGCTATGATCGCGGTACGCTTGTCATGGTGAACGGTGTACCAATGAATCTCAAAAACTATCCGAGTACGGAGGGGATACCTGCGTCGATGGTCGAGCGGATCGAGATTGTCAAGGGGGCGGCATCGACACTTTACGGTGCGGAGGCGATGGGCGGTGTGGTCAATATCATTCTGAAGCGGCCGAAGGAGGGAGAATCGCAATTTACACTCAATCAGACCCTCGGCAATCAGTTCAAAAAAAGTGAAGCGACATATGCAGGTGATCGCATCATCATTGATGTCAGTCGTGAGTGGACAAAGGATCGTCCCCATTCGAATGATTTTGGTGTGGGCAGAGTATCTTTGATTGACTGGTGGGTTGGCAAAGGGAAGAAAAGTCGTGTGGGTATTATCGCGAAAATGACGGATGAGCTGACGCTGAACTACAACTACATGGAAGGGGACATTACGCGGGGAGGACGAAAATATCTGCCCTCCGGGATACCATCGTCTACGCGCTATGAGTATCGCTATAACGATTACCGCCATACAGCCAGCCTCGTCTATCAGGGCAAAGAGAATGGCATTCGCGCTGTTCTTGGATATAATTACCGCAAGGTCGATGGTTATGATTCTGTAGCACATCGAAAGGTTGCCAGTAATGCCACACTGAACGGGCAAGTTCTTGATGTACAAAAGAATTGGCACATGGGACAAGATTCTCTGGTATTTGGCTATTCTTACCAACGTGAGGCGGCAGATGTTCCTCATTACAGCCGCAGTGCTGCACGGATAAGCAACTCACTCTATACATCTTATTCCAAGCAGCTTACATCGAAGTTTAACGTGACGCTCGGGCTGCGTGGCGAGCTCATCAACGATCCTGAGAAAGATCAGCGCGTACTTTTGCCGCAGATTCAGACAGAGTATAGGTTTGACCGCAATACGGCATGGTATACGAATATTGGAAAAGCGTTCCAGATGCCGACGGTCGATGACAGCTTTAAGTACCCGGCATTCAATCCGACAGGGCTAAAGCCTGAGCGCGGGTGGACGTATGAAACGGGGGTGAAGATGCGCCGCGGCAAGGATACGTGGAAGGCAGCCGTCTATCACATGGCAATGAAGAATAAAATCGGTTGGAAATGGGATCCCGTGACATTGAGTTATTACGCGACCAATGTGGGTGATTTCCGTAATTTGGGGGTCGAAGTTGAGTACACGCGCAACATTAACAGCATGTGGAGATTTACGCTTGGCGGTTCTGTGTCGAATCCGCAGATAAAAACGCCCAATAGCGGAACGGGATGGACACAGGATGCGGGCCGCCTTGAAGGTCTTATCCGCATCGATTATGAGAAGGCAAAGTGGCAGGGAAATTTGAATTTCAAGTATCTCGGCGATCGCGAGTATTATAAGCCGAGCCCGAGCAGCGGTACGCCGCAGGATACACCCGATAAGCTGCAGCTTAACATGAATGTGATCTATACGGCGGGGAGGTCCGATACATTGACGTTCGGGCTCTACAATCTGCTGAACCGTAGGAATTATTCCAATCGGTACGGCAATCTTGACCTGCCGCGTAACTTCCGTCTGACTTACAGCCATGTATTCTAAGAGGGGGTTCTGTGCACTTTTCCTTGCCGCTGTACTGCTTCTCCTTGCTGCAGGCTGTGGCAGCGGAGCGCATGTGCCGACAGAGAAGGATGCGTTCTATCGCGGTGTGGATGATGATGGAACGGAGATTGTTCTCAGAGAGAGGCCGCACCATATCGTTTCGCTGGGACTGAGCACGGATGAAATCCTGCTTTCCCTTGCATCGCCTGAACAGATCGCAGCACTCACTTCGTATGCAGATGATCCGGGACTGTGTTCGATGACCGAAGCGGCACAGGCGGTTTCGGTCAAGATCAAGGATAAAAGTCCTGAGAGCGTGCTCGCACTTGATCCCGATCTTGTCCTTGTAACGGACGGAGTACCGAAGGAGCTGGCAGATAGTCTGCGCGATCTTGGGATTTCCGTCTTTGTCTTCCATACGCCGAAACGCATCGACGGCATCTTTGCCCACATTGAAACGATAGGGCAGATGATCGGTCAGGAGGAGAATGCCGCGGCCCTCATCGCGGAGAAACGTGCTCTTCTTGCTGATGTGGAGCGGCGTGTCGGAGACATCCCCGAGGAAAAACGCCCCATTGTCGTTGCGTTCGCGTTCAGCGGTGTGTTTGGGCGCAAGGATGGGCTGTTTGACGATATGTGCCGTCATGCGTCCCTGCGCAACGGCGCTGCGATGGTCGGGCTGACGGCGGAGACCTCCGTCTCAATGGAGCAGGTGGTCGCGCTCAACCCCGATGTGTTCCTCCTTCCGACGTGGAGTGCGGAGGGCAAGACGACAGAGGAGTTTCGCGACAAACTTCGCCGTGATCCATTGTTTCTCCATGTGAAGGCGGTGCAGGAAAATCATCTCTATGTCGTGCCGGACTACTACCGTTACAGTGCGTCCCAGAATGCCGTAAACGGCGTCTATGCGCTGGCACGTGCCGTTTATCCTGAACGTTTTGCAGACGTGAATCACTAAGAAAATGGGAATGATGCCCTTGAAGATGCTTGTGCTGAGCCCTACAGGAGCGTGTAACATGGCCTGCCGATACTGCTGTGCTGCAGGACAGGATCAACGCACAATGACATGGGAGACAGCGCGACGTGCCATTGATCTTGCTCGTGCAGGCGGTCTGCCATTTATCCTGCAATTCTCGGGCGGAGAGCCTCTCCTCGTTCTGCTGCTGCAGCAGATTGTGCACTGAAACGATCTGCTATGATGGCGTCAGGAGGATGAAAGATCGTTTGATGAAGAGCATGGCATAGGAGCAGAATGCCAGACAGTGAGCAGCATGAGGGAAATGGCCGGTGTGATACAGCGACCTCATGACATATCATGGAGAGACGGAGCGGATACCATAAGAGCATTGTTGGGGCAGTGCCATTTCCAGAAAGGACATGTGAATGGAGAAGAGGGCAGCCTATCCTTTTGCTGCGATCGTCGGACAGGAGGAGATGAAGACAGCACTCCTTCTCAGCATTGTTATGCCGTCGCTTGGCGGTGTGCTGATCAAGGGCGAGAAAGGGACGGCGAAATCCACTGCTGTCCGCGCTGCTGCAGCACTCCTGCCGGATTTGCGGGCGGTGACCGGCTGTGCCTGTCACTGTGATCCGTCGCTGCCGGATCTGTACTGTGATGCCTGCCGTGCAAGGCGGGGATTCGGAGAAGAGCTCACGGCAGAGGAAATTCCGATGCGTGTGGTAGAACTGCCCGTCAGCGCGACGGAGGACCGCGTGGTCGGAACGCTCGACATGGAGGCGGCGATCCAGCATGGGCGCAAGGAGTTCGAGCCGGGCATTTTGGCGGCGGCGAACCGCAACATCCTCTATGTAGATGAGATCAATCTGCTCGAGGACCATATCGTCGACATTCTGCTCGACTCTGCGGCAATGGGTGTCAATACTGTGGAGCGTGAGGGCATCTCCTATGCCCATCCGGCGCGCTTCGTTCTCGTTGGGACGATGAATCCGGAGGAGGGGGACATCCGCCCGCAGCTCCTCGATCGTTTTGCGCTCTCCGTGACCGTTGCAGGCGAATGTGAAGCCGAGACGCGCGTTGAGGTGATTCGCCGCAGGATTGCCTATGAGCGCGATCCCGATGCCTTTGCTGAGGCCTATGCAGGTGCCCAGCAGGAGCTGCGCGAACAGATCACTGCAGCGCGTGCGCGTGTCGCCCACGTGGCGGTGCCAGATGAAATCCTCGGCTATGCAGCTCAGATCTCGCTGACGCTCGGCGTCGACGGACACCGTGCGGATATTACGCTGATCAAGGCAGGCATTGCTCATGCAGCGCTTGCAGGACGCATGGCGGTGACGGCAGAGGATCTGCAGCGCGTCAGCCGCCTCGTCCTCGCACACCGTATGCGCCGCCGCCCGTTCGAGGAGGGAGCGGTCGACTGGAGTGCGGTGGATGCGATCTTGGGAGAACGTGCATAAATAGCTTTTCGGAGGAAAAACTTGGATACTCCGCGTTATCCGCTGACTGCCGTTGTCGGGCAGGAGCACGCACGGCGCGCACTTTCGATCGCGCTCATCAACCCGCGAGCGGGAGGCCTCCTGATCTCCGGCACGCGGGGCACGGCAAAATCCGTTCTCGTCCGTGCGGCAGCACCGTTTACACCAGCCGGAAAAATTACGGAACTGCCGCTCGGAGCGTCGGAGGATATGATCTTCGGCACAATCGACATGGAGACGGCCCTGCAAAAAGGCGAGCGGCACCTGCGGCACGGCCTGCTGCACCGTGCACGCAATACATTTCTCTATATGGACGAGGTCAACCTCCTGCGTGAGGATATTCTGTCCACGGTCCTGAAATGTGCGGGAGATGGTTCTTTTCGTCTCGAACGGGACGGGCTGTCGTTCATCGAGGAGGTTTCCTATACGCCTGTCGGTACAATGGATCCCGCAGAGGGCACGCTTCGCCCTGCTCTGCTGGATTCCTTCGGCATGTTTGTGACGATGGAGGAGGAGGGGGATGCGGCGCAGCGGAGCGAGATTGCCGCGCGTGTACTCGCATACGAGCGCGATCCGGCATCCTTTCGTGCCTCCTATGCTGCGCAGGAGGAAGCATTCGGAGCGATGATCAGCCGTGCCCGCGCATTGCTGCCGCGCGTAGAGGTCCCGTCTGCCATTCTCCGCTTTGCGGCAGCCTGTGCTGCGCGCGCATGTTGTGTCGGCAACCATGCGGAGATTTATCTCATCGAGGCGGCGTGTGCGACTGCAGCGCTCGCAGGAAGATCGTTCGTCATGCCTGCGGATGTGGAGGAAGCTGCGGAGTTCGTGCTCGTGCATCGGATGAGCCGCCTGCAGGAGGAACAGCAGCCGCCGCCCGATGATGGGAATGCACCGGAGCAGGGCGGGAATGACATGCCGGATGCGCCGCAGGAAGCACCTCCTCCGCAGGATGACGGAGGAGCGGAGAGTCCTCATGGAGCCTCGTCAGAGAACGAATCCAAGAATGCGCCTCAGGACGGGGCGGACGATCCGTCCCCGCCGGAGGAAGCGCATGCAGATGGAGATGATCGTGTCGCAGCACCGCTTGAGAACGTCATGGCGCGGTTCTCGCTCCTCTCCATGACGATGCGTGCGCAGGGCGGAAAGAGCGGAAAGCGCGACATTGTTCAGACGCATACGGCGGACGGGCGCTGCCTGCGCACGGAACTGCTGCATTCAGGTGCCCGTCTCGATCTCGCACTCTCTGCTACGCTGCGTGCGGCAGCCCCGTATCAGCGCGCGCGTCAGGGGACGCAGACGGTTGTGATCCGTCCTGAGGATGTGCGCGTCTGGGTGCGTGCGAAACGCGCGGCGGCAAATATCCTTTTTCTCGTCGATGCGAGTGGTTCGATGGGAGCACGCGAACGCATGAGGATGGTGAAGGGCGCGATCCTTGCCCTCCTGCAGGAGGCATATCAAAAGCGCGACTGTGTGGGGCTGATTGCCTTTCGGCGGGATCGTGCAGAGACACTCCTGCCGATGACGCGCAGTGTGGAGCTGGCGGAAAAGCAGCTGCGCGACCTGCCGACGGGCGGACGGACACCGCTTGCCGAGGGCCTCGCCTGCGCTCTGCAAATGCTGCGTGAACTGGAACGCAGAGGCAGTGAGAAAACGGTGCTTGTCCTGATTACGGACGGGAGAACGAATACGGCGCGGGATGGAGATGACGGCGTACAGCGTGCCCTGCGTGCAGCAGAAGAGATCGCAGGCACGCAGGCGTTCACGCTTGTTCTTGATACGGAGCGCGGCGTGCCGCGGGTTGGAGCTGCACCGGAGATCGCCCGCCGTATGGAGGCGCGTTATTATACGTTGGAACAGCTCTCAGCTGAGGGGGTGCTCGAGATTGTCCGCGCATCCCGCAGCATGCAGAGATAGCATCTGCAAAGAAAAGGAGTCAGAATAGATGAAGGTTGCACTCTATACAAATATTCTGCGCGTCCGTGTACTGGCTCGACGCTGCGTAAGTGCTCTTGAAGACCCTGCAGTATGTATCTGCCCTGCAGATGCTATGGCAGACTGGGCTGAGGTGCGCGCGGAGGCGGATCTTCATCTTTTCCTCTGGATGGGCACAGGATTGGACAATGACTTCTTGAAAAAGGCGTCACGCAATTTGCAGAGGAATCGGACGCCGCACCTGATCGTCGTGGACAATGCCGATCATGATAAGGTGACATATGGATTCTCGGAGGAGCAGATCCAGACGGCATGGGCATATTTTCGCTATGACGGCGAGGAGAATATGCGCAATCTTTTTTACTGGCTCGGCAGAGAGTTCGGAGGGCTTGCCTGCACAGCAGAGCCGCCGCGTCCGCTCGCGTGGAACGGCGTCTATCATCCGGACTGGACGGGGGATCCCGAGGACATCGCGGGATATCTCGCCTCGCATTACGAGGAAGGGCGTCCGACGGTCGGGATGATCTTTTACCGTTCGGAATGGATTACGGGGGACTTCACCTACCATACTGCGCTCGTTCGTGCAATCGAGGCGGAGGGGATGAACGCGGTCGCTGTGTTTTCCAATTCCTATCGTGACGAACGCGTAGAGTCGCCGACGCTGATGGATGCGATTCGCAAGTACTTCTGCAGGGATGGAGAGCCTTTTGTCGACGTGATCATCAGTACGATGAAGTTCTCCATCAAGGCAGGCGGCACGCGCATTGAGGATCTCTATGAACTCGGCGTGCCCATTCTCGAGGCGTATACTGTGCTTGCACAAAAGGAGGAGTGGGAGCGCTCTCCGGCGGGACTTGATCCTATGGAGGTCTCGATGAGCGTTGCCATGCCGGAGTTTGACGGCGTGATCCATGCCGTACCGATCGCAGCGAAGGTGCGCGACGAAAGCGGTGAGGTCAGCTATGCAGCCCTCGATGAGCGCATGGAGCGGATCGCGTGCAAGGCACGCAAGTGGGCGGCGCTGCGGCATAAGCCGAACGCGGAGAAGAAGATTGCCATTGTTTTCCATAACTATCCGCCGACGAATGCGAACATCGGAAGCGCTGCGGGTCTTGATTCGCCGGAGAGCGTGCTTCGTCTGCTCACGGCAATGCGCACGACGGGCTATCTTATGGATGAGATTCCGGAGAGCAGCAAGGCGTTTATGAAGCTGCTGACGGATCACGCGACGAATGACCGCCGCTTTATGAGTGCGGCGCTGGCAAAGTCTGCGGACGGACAGCTGACGGCAGAGCAGTATCGGGCATTTTTCACGGAGCTGCCCGCGCAGGTGCGGTCGCAGCTCGTGCGAGACTGGGGTGATGAACCCGGCGACGTTTTGAGCTATGACGGGACACTGCTCATCCCGGGCACGCTGAACGGGAATCTGTTCATCACGGTGCAGCCGCCGCGCGGGTTTGGTGAGGATCCGGGGAAGCTCCTGCATTCGCCCGATGCTGCACCGACGCATCACTACATCGGGTACTATCACTGGCTGCGCGATATCTGGAAGGCGGATGCCGTGATCCACGTCGGAACACACGGATCGCTCGAGTGGCTGCCGGGGAAGAGCACCGGCCTGTCCGATACTTGTTACCCGGATGTGTCGCTGGGCGATCTGCCGGACGTCTATCCCTACTGGATCACGATCGTTGGGGAGGGGATTCAGGCAAAACGCCGCGGTGCGGCGTGCCTCATCAGCCATCTCTCCCCGCCAATGCAGCTGGCAGGAGGATTCGAGGAACTCGAAGAGCTCGAGCAGGCTCTCGATGAGTACGTCCACTTCCGTGCGGCGCAGCCGGACAATATCGAGGCTGTGCAGGATATCGTCCGTGAAAAGGCGGGTGCCTGTCATTTTGAGGATGAGATTGATGAGGGCGATGACTTCGACGATTATACGGCGCGCCTCCACAACTATGTGACAGACATCAAGAATATGCAGATCCGCACAGGCCTGCATATTCTCGGGCGCACCCCTGAGGGAGAGGGACTGATCGACTTCCTGTGCGCGCTCGTGCGCATGGAGCACGGCGGGGAGAAATCCCTCGTTCGCCTGCTCGCCGCGCAGGCAGGCTATGACTATGAGGAGCTCCTCACGCACAGCGAGCGCATGACAGCAGATGGGATGACCTATGGCAGGAAGCTGGACGCGGTCGAGGCAGAGATGCGCGCGCTCATCTCCTTCCTCGCTGAATATGACTATGCTCCGGAGGCCGTTGAGCAGGCAATGACACGTCCCTGTATCGCCGCTGCCTCTGCGGAGGAACGCGCATCATTTTCTCATGCGCTGCACGAGATCGCGGAGGATATGGTGCCGCGTCTGCGCCGTACAGAGGGGGAGATTACGGAGACGCTGCGCGCGCTCACAGGAAGATACATCGAGCCAAGCCCTGCAGGCGCACCGACGACAAACGGCGTGGATGTGCTCCCGACGGGGCGGAATTTCTACGGCCTCGACCCGCGCTGTATGCCGACGGCTGCTGCATGGGAGTACGGAAAACAGCTCGGTGATGCCCTCATCGAGCAGTATATCAGCGATGAGGGGCGCTATCCGGAGGCGGTTGGGATTGTCTTCTGGGCGGGCTCAAATATGCGCAGCCATGGGCAGTGCATCGCAGAGCTCTTCTATCTCATGGGGGTGCGTCCCATATGGCTGCGTCCCTCGCAGCGTGTCTGCGGTCTCGAGGTCACCCCCATCGCGGAGCTGAAGCGGCCTCGTATCGATGTGACGGCACGCATCAGCGGATTGTTCCGCGATGCTGTTCCGAACGCTGTACGCTGGGTCGATGAGGCGGTGCGCATGGTGCGCGACCTCGATGAGAGCGACGAGGAGAACTATGTGCGCAAGCACGTCCTCGCAGATACCGCCTGGCTCGAGGAGCAGGGGGAGGCGCGGGAGAGTGCATGGGAACGCGCCTCCGTACGTATCTTTGGTGACCCGCCGGGTGCATATGGTGCGGGCATCGGTGACCTGCTCGAATCGAAGGCATGGGAGACGCTTGACGATCTGGCGGCGGTCTATACGCGGTTCTCGGGAACCGCATACGGCGGTGACGGGTTCGCACGCGGTTATGATCCCGAGGTGTTTCAGCGCCGTATGGCGGGGCTCGATGTCACGGTCAAGAACGAGGACACACGTGAGACGCATATGTTCAGCTCGGACGACTACAACGCCTACCACGGCGGCATGATTGCGACCGTGCGGGCACTGACGGGCAAGGCTCCGCGCTCCTATACGGGCGACTCGAGCGACCGGCAGCGCATTGTCCTGCGCAGCGTCGCCGAGGAGGCGGCCCGCCTCTTCCGCGGGGAAGCGATGAATCCGAAGTTCATCGAGGGGATGAAAGAGCATGGTTATAAGGGCGCCTCTGATCTCGCGAACTATCTTGCGCACAGCTATCAATGGGATGCGACAAGCGGCGTGATAAAGGATTGGATGTACGAGGGCTACGCGCGCAAATATGTGCTGGACGCGGGTATGCAGGAATGGATGCAGGATGTCAACCCGTGGGCGCTTCACCGCATGGCAGAGACACTGCTCGAGGCACAGCAGCGCGGTCTGTGGAACGCATCCGAGGAAATCCTTGCAGAGGTGCGCGGCCTCTATCTCTCCATTGAGGGTGATCTTGAGGAGCGTTCGGAGGGGGCACAATGAAGATGAACAGGATAGGCGCTGCACTTCTCACGGTACTCCTATCCGTGTTTTTGCTCAGTGGCTGCATTGATCTCTCCAAAGACCAGGCGGGCGGCTATGAAGTTACAGATACTGAGGGCAGAGTCGTCAGCATCCCCCATAAGCCGCAGCGCATCCTGACGGTCAGCGCGGGGACGGACGAGCTGATGCTCGGCCTTGTGGAGCCGGAGCGCATGGCAGCAATCAATGAATCGCTCGCTGATCGGGAACATACGAATATCCCGTGGGTATGTGACCGGATTCCGACGGTCATCCCCCGCAGCCCGTCCGTCGAACAGATTGCCGCACTGCATCCGGATCTCGTCGTCGTGACACCGTGGATGCCGCGTGAGAACATCGATGCCATCCGCGAGCTGAACGTGCCGGTTCTCGTCTGCAAGTCCGCTGCGACAATAGAGGATATTCACGATAATATCCGACTCTATGCAGCGGCTGTCGGCGAAGTGGAGCGCGGGGAGAAACTCGTCGGCATGATGGAGGAAAAGCTCGCCGAGATCCGTGCGAAGGTGGCAGAGGTTCCGGAGGAGAAGAAGCATAGGAGCATTGCACTCATCTCCATCATGGTGAACTACGGCGGCGCAGGCTGTACCTTTGACGAGCTTTGCCGCTGTACGGATTCGATCAACGCCAAGGCGGCGGCAGGCAACCGCATGGGGCAGGAGATGACGAAGGAGCAGCTCGTCGCAGCGAATCCAGACTATCTCTTTTTCCCAAGCTATGAAGATGGCGCGACCAATGAGGAGAATTACGGACGTCAGTATCTGGAGGACCCTTCGCTCGCGCGGATGACTGCCGTGCGGGAGCGCCAGATCGGACATCCGTGGGCGCGCTACGTTTACAATCTCTCGCAGAACATTGTGTATGGTATTCAGGAGACGGCGTGGATTCTCTACGGCGACGAGTTCAAACAGTCACGGCATGAGTTTCTTACGGCTGTGGAATAAGGTGATCCTATGAAAAAAATTGCCTTCTACGGCAAGGGCGGCATCGGCAAGTCCACGACAGCCGCAAATGTATCCGCCGCGTTCTCCCGCATGGGACGGCGCGTCTGCCAGATCGGCTGCGATCCGAAGAATGACTCGACGCGCCTTCTGCTCGGCCGTATTGCGCCCTCCACGATCCTTGATCTCGAACGCGAGAAAAAGGGCGCAGGTCTTACGCTGGATGACCTCGTGCATGAGGGGTTCAGCGGCATTCGCTGCATTGAAGCCGGTGGGCCGGATCCCGGCGTCGGCTGCGCGGGGCGCGGGATTATCGTGGCGCTCGAGCGCCTCAAGGCACTGCATGCGTTTGATGACCTCGATGTCGTTCTCTATGATGTCCTCGGCGATGTGGTCTGCGGCGGCTTTGCCGTGCCCATCCGTGAGGGTTATGCCTCGGAGATATACATTGTTTCCTCGGGTGAGCTCATGTCGCTCTATGCGGCGAACAATATAGCAAAGGGCGTGCGCCGTTTTGCCGAGCGCGGTGCGGTGAAGCTTGGCGGCATCATCGGCAACGGCAGGGATGTCCTGCGCGAGCGAGAACTGCTCGAGGCGTTTGCTGCACGTATCGGCACACAGCTCATCACCTACATCCCGCGGTCGCGCGCCGTGCATGAGGCAGAGATTCATCGGCAGACGCTCATCGCCTATGCGCCGGATTCGGAGCAGGCGCAGCACTATACGGCACTCGCGCAGGCGATCGATACGAATGAGATGCTGACCGTTCCGACGCCGATGGAGTTCGAGGAACTCGAGGATCTGGTGGAGCGCTATGGGGATTGAGGTCAAGCGGGTCGGCGTCCGCCGGACGAACTGCAGCTGCAGCATGCCGGGTGTCTGGCGCGCGCTGTCCTTCGTGCGGGGTGCACTCGTTGTCTTTCACAGCCCGCGTCCGTGTGCGCATATTGCGCACGGCATGGATGTGAGCAGCTTTCACCGGCTGACGGCAGCGGGGACCCCCGTACGTCTCTCTTCTGTGCCGCTCCTGACAAGTGGCCTTGGGGAGAACGAGGCGATTTTCGGCGGCGAGGACCGACTGCGGGAGTGCATTCGTTTTGGCGCAGAGAAGTATCACCCGCAGGCCGTATTCATCGCAAACTCCTGCGTCAGCGGCGTGATCGGTGATGATACGAAGGCGATCGCGGAGGAGATGGAGGCGGAGCTGGGGATTCCTGTCATGGCGGTGTCTGCGCACGGATTCCTCGATGGAGAGTACTATGCGGGCTACCTCGATGCTGCACGTGCGCTCGTAGACCGCTTTATGCAGCCCGCAGAGCGAAAGGCGGGAACCGTTGCCCTCCTCGGTGACTGCGGAGGAATGCACGGAGAATACGTGAAGGAGCTGCGGCGGCTGCTTGCCCTGCTCGATCTCAAGGTGACGGCGCAGTTCCCGTCGTATCTGGCACTCGATGAGATGCAGGCGGTGCCGGAGGCGGAGCTCATCATTCTCCTCGGACGTCGGATGGACGATGAGAAGCAGGCACAGCTGGCAGCACTCGCGGAGCATATGCATGAGCGCTTCGGCACGCCGTATCTCGCCGATGTTTATGCCGTCGGCGCGGAGGAGACAAAGACCTGGCTGCGCCGTGTCGGCGCACTCTGTCACCGAGAGGAGGCGGCAGAGCGTGCCATCGCATCGGAGGAGGCGGCTTTTTCCGCAGTTGTCGAGAAGGCGCGTGCTGATCTCGCGGGGCGAAGATGCGGGCTTGCGATTGGCCGCGACCTTACATGGTTTCAGCCGGAAATCATCCTGCGCCTGCTGAACAAGGCCGGCGTTGTGCTGTCCGGAATCGTGCTGCTGGACTGTTTTATGCCCGCACGGCGTGAAGTGATGGAGGAGGCACTGCGGTGTCTGACCGATGTCCCCATCTATTACGAGGGGGATGCGGCAGCGGATGAGATGCTGCATGCGGCAGACTTTGTTTTAACGACACATGAACTCGTTGATGCGAAGCTGCGCCAGCTTTTCCTCGCACTGCTGCCGTCGGTCGGATGGTCGATGGAGCGTCGTCTGCTGGACGATATGCGGCAGATACTGCACCGGCATGAGAGCAGAGGAGGGCTGATTTATGGGTGAGCGGGAGAAATCCTTCGACGATGTCTGTATGTGCACGGATACCTGTGCGCTTGCAGGCGCATCGGCCTTTTTTGCAGGGCTGCGGGATGCTGTCATTGTCGTCAACGGGCCTCTCTGGTGCTATTTCTTTGCGATGCGGCATATCGAGCACAGCCAAAGCACGATCTCACACCGTATGATCTGCACGCAGCTGGATAATGACGCCATTGTATTCGGCGCAGAGGAGTATCTGTGGGAGGCCCTCGCACCCTATGCAGCGGAGCCGCCCCCACTGCTCGCGATCATCAGCAGCTGTGCAGCGGGGCTCATCGGCGACGACATTGAGGCGATTGCGCGCGGGGCAGGACTCTCCTGCCCGATCGCCGTGCTGGACAGCAGCGGTCTCTCAGGGAGTTTTGCCGATGGCTGGGATAAGGCCGCGTGTGCCGTGCTTTCAGCATTTCTGCCTGAACAGCACGCGGGACAGGCGAATGCGGTCAATCTCATCGGCGTGACGAGTGCCTACTACAACGGGGAGAACGATGCGGACGAGCTTATGCGGCTCCTTGCGCTGGCGGGATACCGTGTCAATGCTGCTCTGGGCTGCGATATGTCTGCGGCGGATCTGAGCGGTCTGACGCAGGCAGCGCTGAATATTGTTGTGCATGACGAACTCGGGGGCGGTGCCGCCCGCCTGCTTGCGGAGACCTGCGGCATGCCCTGCATTGCACCTCTGCCTCCCTACGGCCGCGCGGGAACGCGGAAGTGGCTCGCAGAGATCGGACGTGTGCTGCCCGCTCCCCGTGCCGATGCTGCGGAAGAGGAGATCACGCGCGTTACGCGCGAGGACTTCCTGCGCATCAACGAGTGCAAAAGCCTCTGGGGAGAACTCCGCTATGAGATGGCACTCATCCGTGCGCCCCGCTCCACGGCTTGGGGGATCGCGCAGGCGCTGCGTACGGAGTGGGCAGATGTCTGTCATCTCGCCGTTGCGGCGGACGCTGAGGGCGTGCCGACAGCAGCTCCGATTGCGGATGAGATCCTCGGTGAGACGGATGCCGTGCGCATCCGGGAGCTCCTCAACGGGTTGGATGGGGGGCTGCTGATCGGCAGCAGCAACGAGTCCGCACACATCAACCCGCGCACGGCTGCGTATTTTCCCGCAGCCTATCCCGTGCAGGATGCCCTGCACCTCTCGGATGCTCCGTTTATGGGACTGCGCGGAGCGCGCCACATCGAGGAGACACTATGGAATGGTCATATTCTACAGAAAAAAATTTAATCTCATAGAATAAATAGCAAACAATATTTATGCTATAATTCATATGAAATTGATGGAAGGGAAGATCGCTGTTGTTTCAAAAAAGGTTGATGGCTGCTCTCCTATGTGTATTGAGCGTGCTGCTCACGGCATGCAGTGAGCCGAACAATACGGCGGAGAAAAACGCCGCATACACAGTTACGGATGCAGAGGGGACAGCCGTTGATTTTCCTGCGCCGCCGCAGCATATTCTGACACTTTCGATGAGTACGGACGAAGTGATGCTCGGCCTGGTTGAACCAGAGCGCATGGCGGCGGTGAACCAGCTGCTCGATGATCCTGTGAGCTCGAATGTGACGAAACTCGTAAAAGCCGTTCCAAATCGTATTGGAAATCCGACAGTGGAGGAGATCATGGCACTGCAGCCGGATCTCGTCGTTGTACCGGATTGGGGGGACCTCTCCATTGTGCCGTCTCTGCGCGAGGCGGGACTGAAAGTGGTCGTCTGCAAGGGGGCCAAGAATCTCGCGGAAATCCGTGAAACGATCACGCTGCTCGCAGCAGCGGCGGGGGTTCCGGAGCGTGGTGCACGCCTGCAGACCATGATGAACGACAAGCTCACTGCGATTGCGGAGAAGGTGGATCGGATTCCGCAGGAAGATCGTAAGCGCGTGGTGCTCATCTCAATCATGAAGGGGTACGGCGGGCTCGGGAGCAGCTTTGATGAGGCGTGTCACTATGCGGGGGTCATCAATGGACGTGCAGAGCTGGGAATTCGGGATTTTAACATCATGACGAAGGAACAGCTCGTGCAGATCAATCCGGATATCCTCTTTTTGCCGACTTACAACGACAACGGAAAGTACGATGTCGATGCGTTTCGCAAAGAGTATCTGGATGATCCGTCGCTGCAGACGATGAAGGCAATCCGCAATAAGGCGTTTGCGGAGCCCTTCGAGGGATACATTTACAACTGTTCGCAGGACTTCGTCTTTGGCGTGCAGGAGATTGCATACCGTGTCTACGGTGACGCATTTCAGCAGTCCACAGATGAGCACCTCTCGGCAGTGGACTGAACAGCGAGGGAACGATGTTGGAGGAAATCATTCGCGTCGAAAATCTTTATGCCGGGTATCGCGGCAAGGTGATTCTCGACGATGTATCCTTCTCTGTGAGGGCAGGGGAGATCATCGGACTGATTGGACCAAACGGCGCTGGGAAAAGCACCCTGCTGAAGACCATGCGCGGCATTCTGCCGCCGCTCGCAGGGGATGTGACTCTGATGGGGCTGCCGATCGGTCTGCTCTCACCGCGTGACTTTGCACGACGGGCGGCATATCTTCGGCAGGGCGGAGAAATTACTTTCGACTATACGGCGCAGGATGTCGTACTGGCAGGGCGTTATCCCTACCTCTCGTGGTGGCAGCAGGAAAAGGAGGAAGATCGTGCCATCGCAGCAGCGTGCATGGCGTATACGGGCGTTGCAGCACTTGCCGATCAGCCGCTCCATGCGATGTCGGGCGGGCAGCGTCAGCGCGTCCTGCTCGCAAAGGTGCTTGCCCAGCAGACGCCCGTGCTCTTTCTCGATGAGCCAGCGACGGGACTCGATGTGATCTATCAGGAGGAGATCTTCCGCTTTTGCCGTGAACTGTGCAGGGCAGGAAAGACGGTGCTTCTCGTTGCGCACGAGCTGAGTCTCGCGGCGCGGTTCTGTTCGCGCCTGCTCCTCATCGGAGGCGGTGAACTTCTCGCGGACGGTGCGCCGCGTGATGTGCTGACAGATGCCCTCCTGACACGAGCATACAGGGCTTCCGTGCGGGTCGCCGAGAACCCGCTGACGCATCATACGGAGGTCTATACAGAGGCAGGCGGAAGCAGTGCGGAGAAAACGGCACTGCTTCAGATCATCCTCGGTACTTCAGCAGAGGGGGAGGCGCCAGAGTGAAGAACGGTATGGTCTTTGTCACACTTTTGGCGGCACTTCTTGCCGTCATTATCCTGTCGCTGTGCTCAGGACAGTATGACATCAGCGTGGAATGTGTCGTCGCGTTTTTCGCTCATGCTGTGGGGCTTCCAGTTCTTCCGCACGTCATCCTCACACCGGAGCAGGAGGCAGTGCTTCTGCACATCCGTTTGCCGCGCACCATCGTCGGACTCTTAGTCGGTGCGGGGCTTGGCATCTCGGGTGCAGTGCTTCAGGGGATCTTCAGCAATCCGCTCGCCGATCCCGGCATCATTGGCGTATCGAGCGGTGCATCAGTCGGTGCCGTGCTTGCCATCGGCATCGGGATCAGCGCATCGAGTGTGCTGCTGCTCCCAGCCTTTGCCTTTGTCGGAGCAATGCTCGCGGTGGGGCTGACGGTATCACTCTCCATGCGCCACGGACGGATTCCCGTTATGACGCTGCTTCTCTCAGGCGTCGTGGTGGGGATGTTCCTTGCCGCGTGTACGGCGGCCATTCTCACGGTTGTCAATGAGCAGAAGATGCAGCAGTATCTCTTCTGGACGATTGGCGGGCTCGACTATCGCCGCTGGGATCACGTCCTCTTGGGCATTGCGCCCATCGGAATTGGTGCATCGGTGATGCTGCTTCTTGCGCGGCATCTGAACCTCCTTGCATTCGGTGATGTGGAGGCGCTTACGGCGGGGATGTCCGTGACGCCGTTTCGTCTGCTGTTTCTCGTGCTTGCGGCACTCACTACAGCAACGGGGGTCTGTATCAGCGGCAATATCGGCTTTGTCGGACTCGTTGTGCCGCATATGATGCGTCTCATTGTCGGACCCGATCATCGGCGTCTGCTTCCTGCGAGCCTTCTCGCGGGGGCAGTGTTTCTTGTGCTTTGTGACTCTGTCGGGCGAATTCTCATCACGGGGATGGAGATTCGCGTCGGCATCATGACGGCGTTTATCGGCACACCGTATTTCTTGTATCTGCTGCGGCATCGTGTGAAACTGGAGGGGTGAAATGGATACAGCAATGGAGGAAAAGAGGGGGACATATACGGCACTCAGCCTGTCCCTGGCACTGCATGTGATTCTCCTATTGGCAGCGGGAGCATTGGGGCTGTTCTCGATTGCTGCACCGCAGGATGCAGGGACACCGGTGGAGGTCACTCTCTATGATGCAGGGCCTGCCGCGGCGGATGCGGGCGATGCTGCGCCCGCTGCGGCGGTGAGTGCGGTGAGCGATGTTGTGATCGCGGACAAGACCCTGCCGCCCGAGACGACACAGGAGACAGCGGCACAGACGAATCCCACGGCAGCGCTGCGGACGGATGGAACGGCGGCAAGCGGCAGCAGCGCACCGACAGGCAATTCAAACGGTAAAGGCGATGCCGCAGGAACAACGAATGGGAGCGCGGCAGGCACTGCGGGCGGCGGAGAGACGAATGGAACACCTGCACCGCCCGCCCCGCCGACCGAGCGTGTGGCGGCAAGCCTGCGGGCAGAGGCAAAACCCGAGTACCCACCTGAGCTTATCGAAGATGATATCGAAGGCTCGGTCAGTGTCAAGATACTCGTTGCTGCCGACGGTTCGGTCGAGTCTGTCCAGCTCACATCCTCCTCGGGGTATACGGCGATGGATCGAGCGGCGATTGCGGCGGGGTACCGATTCCAGTTTAATCCGGGCGACAACGGACGCAGAGGCGTTTTTCCGTGGACTTTTCATTTCCGGCTGACTTGATGAGGAGATGGAAATATTCGTATTGGTGACTGTCCTGGTAAAAGGAGGATGGCGATGCAGATATGGAACAAGAGCCTGCTGGTGACGGCAGTGCTGTTCTCCGCACAGGCGGGGCAGGTCTATGCGGCGGATGTGGTGACTCCTGCTGCTGAGGATGTTACGATGCACAGTGCCGGCGAGACTGTGGTGACGGCGACGCGGACAGAAAAACGTGATGTTGATGTTCCTGCTGCGACGGTGACGATCACGGCCGACGATATCGAACGGAGCGGGGCGGTAACGGCATCTGATGTCCTGGCGAAGGTCAATGGGTTTGCGTATACATCCTTTGGCCCGAATGGCGCGGCCATGGGAAGTATGACCAATGAGCTGAACATGCGCGGTCTCAAGGGCGGTGTTCTCGTTCTTATGAACGGCAATCCGATTGCATGGCGCGGCAAGTACAACCTGGATCAGATCCCCGCGGGCAGCATTGAGCGCGTCGAGGTGGTCAAGGGGAGCGGTTCTGTGCTCTATGGCAGTGATGCAGTGAGCGGCGTCGTCAACATCATCACGAAGAAAACCCTGCCCAATGAGGTGCATGCGGGCTTCGGCAACTACGGCCAGCGCAGCTACGGCATCTCTGTCGGTGATGAACGTTTTGGATTTTACTATAATGCAGACCAATGGGGGCGCAGAGATGGAGTTACTGATACGGACTATGCCGTTCCCAATTTTCACGGAACGGCGCGTACGGATATCAGCGACATCATCAAGCGCAATGCGGGGCTGACCTATCACATCAGCCCGCGCATGGACTTTCAGTTCGGCTGTTATGAGACGGAGGGGACGTATGCCCGTACCGTTACCTTTGTCGATACAGGACACTCAAATCCCTATGGGCTTCATGCAGGTACACCGATCAATCGGCGCAAGTATGAGACAAAACAGTACATTACCCAGCTGAATTATCACGATCGTGCGTGGAAAGCGAATCTTTTCTTCAATACAGGGACGCTGGATTATGCGGGGGTCGTTCAGTTTCGAGACAATCCATTTATTCATACGCCGAATGCGCCCTATCATACGCGCGAAAAGAATACGATGTATGGACTCGATGTGCAGCGCACATGGAAGCCGCATGCAAAAGCATCCGCTGTCGTCGGCATGGATCTTGCTCACGAGATCTATGCGGCACTGCCAACAAATGCTTCGGCATTTTCCGCACGATATGCACGCAGTAACTGGGCCCTTTTCGGACAGTGGGAGCAGCGTTTTGATGCGCGCAACACAGGGATCTTCGGACTGCGTGAAACATGGACGACGGGAGCAGCGCGCAATCAGAATTACCACAACCTCAGTGCATCTGCACAATGGCTGCACAAGATCGGCGCACGCAGCAGTGCCTATCTGAATATCACGCAGTCATTCGTCATGCCCACGTTTTCGCAGATGTATGCGGACAATGGGCGGCAGCATGCTGCCCCTGACCTGCATCCGCAAAAGGGTGTCAACTATGAGATTGGCTGGAAGAAAAAGCAGGGTACGCACAGCTGGAAGACGGCCATTTTCTATATGCGCGTACGGGACAATATCTCTGCACGCCTGCTCCCATCGAACAGGTACCAGTATACCAACGAAGAGTTTCGTAATGTTGGGCTGGAGGTCTCGGATGATATTCACGGCACGCATGGACTTTCCTATCGCTGGGGGGTGACACTGCAGGATCCGCAGATCAATAACTCCAAGAAACATCTCGGTTGGGAGCGCAGCCTTGGACGCATTCAGCTCACGGGCGGGATTTCCTATCAGCGTGGAAAATGGACATCCGATCTTTCTGCCTCCTATTTGGCGGGACGCGTGCAGCTGCCGTCTGCAAAACCTGCCTACAGGACGAAGCCATATCTGCTCACGACTTGGAATACGAGCTATGCACCCGACGAGCGCAGCGAGATCAGTCTTCGCATCGACAATGTACTGGATCGGTTCGACAGCACTTCGCATGCAGGAGCGGAATACCATACGGCACCCATCAACTATCTCCTGAGCTGCCGTTATCGGTTCTGATCATGCTTGAATTGACGAACCTGTCCAATGCGGACTGCGATGTGGAACATATTCTTCACGGAGAGGCAGATGCCCTTCCTGCCATGATAGAGGAACTGGATCTTGACGGCATTGAGTTTATGCTCTGTGCGCCGTGGAACCGCGCGATGTTCCCGTCTGAGCTCATCTGGGGGGTTCACCTCATGTTCTGGCCTGCCTGGCTGGATTTTTGGCGCGGTGACCGTGCTGCACTCATGGCGGAGTTCGGCAGTGAGGAGAATATTCGTGACTATTACGGTACGCTGCATGTCGCCGATTGGATCGAAGGATGGAAGGCAAATCTGCGTCAGGCAGCAGCCTGTCAGCCTCAGTACGTTGTTTTTCACGTTGCCCATAACCGGACCTCGGAGATGTATACACGGCAGTTTTCCGCCTCGGATGAGGATGTGATTTCAGCTGCAATTGCACTGGTCAACCAGTTTGTTGCGGAGATGCCGGCAGACTGCACCCTGCTTTTTGAAAATCTCTGGTGGCCGGGGCTGACCTTTTGCCGACCCCAGCTTGCCGTACGGATGATCGAGCAGGTGGATTACCCGCATACGGGATTTATGCTGGATGTTGGGCACCTGATGAATACGGATCCCAACCTGCGGGATGAGGCGGATGGTGCGGCATACGTGCAGAAACGCTGTCGTAATTTAGGGGAATTGGGGCGGCGGATCTATGGCATCCACCTGCATCAGTCCCTTTCGGGGACATATACGCGAGAGATGATGCGCAGTCATGCGGGAGAGCACCGCTCACTGCGTTGGGAGGAGGCGATGGCGTACGTGCTTCACGTGGATCGGCATGAGCCGTTTCGTACGGATGCGGTGCGCCGCATCGTGGAGACGCTGCAGCCGCAGTGGCTCGTACATGAGTTCCTGCATCGTTCGCGTGAAACGTTTATGCAGAATGTGCGTGTTCAGCGCAGGGCATTGGGATACTGTTGAAATGACCGGTGCTTCCATGCGCTATAGGAGGAATTTTTCAATGAAAAAACATCTTTGCATGCCTGTGACAGCCGCACTGACCTTGGGTATGATGTCTCTGGGCGGGGCACATGTGTTCGCTTCAGATACAGGCGAACCTGCGGATGAGCATTCACTGGGAGAGACCGTCGTCACCGCGACGCGGACACCGCTGAGCGTGCGTCAGGCACCGGCGAACGTTGCGGTCATTACGGCACAGGAGATCGAGCAGAACCACTATCGGAGTGCCTCAGAAGCCCTCGAACACGTCAACGGCGTTGTTGTTGATCGTGCAAGCGGGGAGGAGTATGTGCGCCTAAACGGTGATGATCGTGTTGTCGTCATGGTGGACGGTGTGCGTCTGAACAACGATCAGGGCGTTGTGAACGGACGTGCCGGTGTCGACCTTCGTATGATCCCATCGGTGAAGGATATCAAGCGCATTGAGGTTGTTAAGGGCGGCGGCTCGGCGCTCTATGGCTCAGATGCCGTCGGCGGGGTCGTCAACATCATCACGAAGCGTGCGACAAAGGAACAGACAGAGCTGGACCTGCGTACAGGGTCGTGGGGCTCGCACAGCTATGAACTTTCACATATGGGAACCGCAGAGAAGCTCAGCTGGCAGCTCACAGCGGGGCTTGACCGCAGCAGCTACATGAGGTATAAGGGGACGGATGGAAAGACGCATCGGATGCCAAGCAGCGACTATGCGAACAACAGCCTTTCCCTGCGCCTTGATCATCGGATCGATCCGCGTCAATCGCTGACGCTCTCGGTGCTGCACCGGACGATTGATGCAAATTCCTATTATAATTTTGCTCCTTCGTCGCATCATGATGCAATTTATAATACGGTATCTGTCTCCTATAATTTCAAGGAGGGGACGGGAACGCCGGGGTATCTGCGCTGCTATGGCAATTTTAAGTCCGTGGACTTCAGCGGGAAATACGATACACGCGTGCAGGGAGGCGAGTATCAGAACAGCTGGAAGCTGGGCAAGGATCACACGCTTGCAGCAGGCCTGGAGTGGCGTACGAGTCATTCGACAAATGTTGCCAATGGTGGGTATAGCAATAAGAAGATCACGAATAAGGCGGTCTATGTGCAGGATACGATTCATCTCGGGGATAAGTGGGTACTCGTACCGGGCGTACGTCTCGACCATCACAGCAGATTCGGCTCACACAGTTCACCCAAAATTGCTGTGAACTACAATGCGGATGAGAAGACGCGCGTCTACGCCTCATGGGGACGTGTCTACAAGGCTCCGACGGCAGATGATTTGTTTTATAACAATATTGGGTGGAGTATGTATGGTAATCCAGACCTTCGTCCGGAGAGCGGGCATACGGAGTCGCTTGGCATATCCCACAACTTCGATGCGCGTACTTCTCTTAGTGTGGACTTCTTCCAGTCGAAGCTCAGTGATGCGATTCATTGGTACTATGATTCCCTGACTCTTACAAGTCATGTCGCTAATATTGCGCATGAGAAGAAGCGCGGCATGGAGATTCTCTTTAAGAAGAGGGTCAATGCGAACTGGAGTTACGATCTCGGTTATTCTTATACAGGAATTGAAGCCCGAGGCAGCAATGATGCTGCATCACGCTATCTTAACAACAACAATCAGCCGAATGGCGGGCGCATCGGCGTGCACTACAACAATAGCCGCTGGCACGTGAATGTCCTCGGCACGATGGCAAGTGGCCTGTCCAAACAGTATTACGGGCGCAGCCGCTATGCAGCATTTGAGTTAAACGCGGGATATGACTTCGCAGATGGTGGGACGATCTATGCGCGTCTGCGCAATGCAACGAATCAGGCATACTCCTCCTACAGCGGGACTCGTTATCCTCAGCCGGCACGCTATGCCGAAATCGGCGTGCGCTATCAGTTCTGACAGCATACGATTGGTGAAAATTCCCTCGGGCAAAAAATGTCCGAGGGAATTTTTATATGTGTACGCATTAGGGCTTGCATATATGGAGGGGTATGATACAATAAAACTAATATGGGGCGTAATGCTTTTGGGAGGGAATGCAATGTTGGACGAGAATAGTGCCGCTGCCGGTGATACACAGGATTTTGCAGGGAAGATTCAGGGGATTATTGCGGGGCATGAGAAGAATGAGCTGTTCTCAAAGCTGCATGACAGCGAGC
>ERZ772948.605-NODE-605-length-23503-cov-4.818876_pt1 | contig 23503 bp, 23 predicted proteins | sample MGYA00511945_ERZ772948 | MGnify/ENA primary metagenome ERZ772948 (study PRJEB29015, sample SAMEA2737927) | human oral metagenome | biome: human oral; feature: human-associated habitat; material: dental | place: China | collected 2141 ... | reverse complement strand
AAATTTCTTTGCTTTCATACTTGTACCTCCTAAAATTTTTTATTTTTTCTAAAAATTCCAATTAATTTTAATTTATATTATAGCACTAAATTCTAAATTTAGTTAGCTATTTTATATAAGTTATTACTTTAACTTTTTATACAAAAAGTCTCCTAGGTTCTGAATAATTTGTACCAGGATTACCAGGGCAATAACTGTGAAGAACATCACATTTTTATCAAATTGCTGGTATCCGTATACGATAGCCACGTTACCAAGACCACCAGCACCAACAGCTCCTGCAATTGCAGTGTAACCTAGCACTGATATTATTGTAAGGGTTACCCCTAATACAATAGATGGAACTGACTCCTTCACCATAACCTTGAATATTATCTGTACATTAGTCGCACCAAATGATTTTGCTGCCTCGATTAAGCCCCTGTCTACTTCATTTAAAGACGACTCTATCAATCTTGCTATGAAAGGTGCTGTACCAACTGTAATTGGTACTAGGGCCGCTGTATTACCAATACTAGTTCCCACAACCAACCTTGTAAAGCTACTAATAGCTACAATTAAGATAATAAATGGGAAGGATCTAAATATATTTACTATTAGTCCTAATGTATTGTATACAGTCTTATTAGGCTTTAATCCATCATCCTTAGTTATTACCAAAATGATTGCAATTATAAAACCAATTATAGATGCTATTAAAGTCGGAACCAAAATCATATAAAGTGTTTCCACGAAGGCAGTTGGGAATAATGTTGTCATATAATCTAAAATATATGTAAAATTTATATTTAAAATTTTAAAATTGGTATAATTCATAATATAACACTCCTAGTTAAATACTACCTTAAAATACAGAAAAAGTCCAGATAATAATTATACAGATAATATAAAAGATTATATAATTGTTAAAAAATATATATCAAAAAATTATAAAAAGATACATTGAAAATAAGGAGATATTAAAAAACTTTTAGTAATTTTGTATTATGAGTTGAATTTTTGCCGATTTATATTATAATGGAATAGAGAAGAAAAAAGGAGAATATCATGCCTAATAATATTTTAGAAGAATTAAAAACTAAATTTGAAGATTTTGCGAGTGAACTAGAAAATATTGAACCTGAAAAGGTTGATTTAACTCAAATTGACAGATTAATTGCTTTAGTAGAAGAATTAGATAACGAAATTAAAACTATAAAATAAAAATTATAAGCTGAGGTAGGAGTAGTTTACTTCTCTTCAGCTTATCTTTATGAAGAGGTTAAAATGAAAAAGAAAAATAGTGGTAAAAAATTAAATGTTCTTTTAACGATTAAAAAAATTGGTATTAATGGTGAAGGAATAGGTTATTACAAAAAGAAAATTACATTTGTAAAAGGTGCTCTTCCAGATGAGGTAATTGTCTGTGAAATTATGGAAGAAACGCCAAAATACATTATAGGAAAATTAGTTAAAGTAAAAGAGTCGAGTCCATATAGAGTAGAGGTAAAAAAAGAATATGCAGAAAGTGGAGCATATGGGTTAGCTCATGTTAGTTACGAAAAACAACTAGAGTATAAACGTAATATTTTATTAGATGCTTTTGATAAGTATTATAAATTACCAAAACCAGATAAATTGGTTCTAAAAACTTTAGCATCGCCTCTGATAGAACATTATCGTAATAAAAATCAGTTTCCTCTTGCTGTTCGTAATGGCCGTGTAATTGCGGGCTTGTATAAAGAAGGAAGTAATGATCTTGTAGAAATAAATGAGGATATTGCTCTACATGAAAATGGTAATAAGATTACTAATCTTGCTAAAAAATGTTTAGGAAAATATAAAGTAGAAATTTCTACAAATAAAAAGACTTATGGCGTAAAATATATTTCAACTCGTACTTCATTTTATAATGGAGATGTTCAGCTAACATTTGTAGCTAATACTGATAAAATTAAAAATTTAGATAAAGTTGTTAATGAGATTAAACGTGAAGCTATAGTTAAGAGTATAGTGCTGAATGTAACGAATGATAACGATCATCTAGTAATGGGTAGTGAAAACATAACTTTATATGGTTCGGATTATATTGTTGAAAAAATTGGTGATACTAAATATGAATTATCAGCTAAATCATTTTTCCAACTTAATCCAGGAGCGACAAAAAAACTTTATGATAAAGTTGTAGAATTTGCTGATTTGAGAGAAACGAATATAGTTCTTGATGCTTTTTGTGGTGTGGGGACAATTGGCCAATATGTGAGTCGTAAATGTCATGAAGTATATGGTGTAGACATAGTAGAAGATGCTATAAAAGATGCAAATAATAATGTTAAGTTAAATAATTTAACTAATTGTACATATGTAGCAGGTGATGCTAACAAAATTGTACCTCGTTGGAAGAAAAAAGGAATTAATTTTGATGTTGCAATAGTTGATCCACCAAGAACAGGATTAGGTTATCTAGCAAAAAATTTATTAGATGTAGATGCGAAGAAAATAGTTTATGTTAGTTGCAACCCATCAACGTTGGCTAGAGATTTAAAAGTACTTACTAGAAAATACAAAATTAGACGTATTCAACCGATAGATATGTTTCCTGGAACAGCGGCTGTAGAGGCGGTAGTGGAGTTAATTAGGAAGTAAAGTGTTAAGGAGAAAATTATGAAATTAAAAGATTATATTGAAAAAATAGAGAAAATAAATAAAAATATAAGTAATATAGAATCTTCAAAAGAAAGAACTAACTTGAATAATTCTAAATATAATAAAGTAATTAATGACTTAAAAGAAATTATTAATGAGGAGGATTCTTTCAGAGAGAAAAATATCCTAGAACAATTTATTAGTAATAATTATACAAATATTAATAATCTATATTACAAGGGTTCACTATTTGCAGATGAAGATAAAATAAAGTTTGAAGAAATATTAGAAAATGTTTCAGAAGAAATAGAAAGATTAAAGTATCTAAGAATATTTAATGAATCTAATACTATCATAGTAGGAGCAAACGGTTCAGGTAAATCAGCTTTAGCAGCACATTTTAAAAAAAGTGATTCAGATGGAATTATTGTTATCCCTGCACAAAAAATATTATTTTTCTTACAAAAACAAGACATTAGTTTTTCAGATGAAGAAAATATTAGGGAAATACAAAAAAAGAATTTTAATGATAAAAATTATGAAGAAGACTATTTAGTTTCCCATAAAGTTACTGAGTTATCAGAAGTTTTTTCATATCATATTAGTGCAATAATAAATGATTTAGCAAGAGTAGGAGCGGATAAAATAGTAAAAAATAAGGACTCCGAAGTAAAATATACTAAGTTATTAGAAATTTGGAAAAAGTTTTATTCGGATATAGAGTTGAAATATGATACGACTAAGAGAAAACTTATTCCAGAAAAAGATGGTAAAGAATATAATTTAAATTCAATGAGTGAAGGAGAAAAAGTATCGTTGTTTTATATTATGGTTACATTATTTGCACCAAAAGATGCGTATATAATTGTAGATGAGCCAGAGACTTTTCTTAATCCATCAATCTATAATAGACTTTGGTATTTACTGGAAGAATATAGGATAGATTGTAGATTTATATATATATCTCATAACTTAGAATTTATTTCATCTAGAAATTCACATTCTATTTATTGGTGTAAAAAGTATGATGGAAATAAAGATTGGGATTTAAAAAAAATATCTGGAGAATTAGAAGGTATACCTAAAGAACTAGTAATTGAGTTGCTTGGTGCACAAAAAAATATTCTTTTTTGTGAGGGTAATAAAGAAAGTTTAGATTACAAAGTTTATACACTTTTATTTGAAAGTCAAGTTGTAGTAGTACCGGTAGGTGGGCATAAAGATGTTATTAATTATACAAAAGCTTATAACAAATCTAAGTTATTTAAGGGAGAGGCATATGGAATAATAGATAGAGACTATCATAGCGAAGAAGCTTTAGGTAAATATGAACATGATAAGGTATTTCATTTAGAATTTAATGAAATAGAGATGTTTTTAATTTCAAATGAAATATTAGAACGTGTGATAAAAAATAATTATTCCCCTAATGAATGTATCGAAAAAATTCGAGAATTTAAAGAAGAGGTAATAAAAGAAATACAGACGAAAAAAGATTATATAATAAATGAAAATGTAAAGTTTCATATAGATGAAAAAAGTTTCGTAATTGATAGTAAACAGTTAAAATTGAAAGATAATAAGACAAAGTCTTTAAGATATACTGAAAAAAATATAAAAGAATATTTTTGTGAACTTATCGATAATATAAATATAGATGAAAAAATTAGGAAATTAGATGATAAAATATCTACATTAGTTAAAGAAACGAAATATGAAGAGGCTTTAAAAGTATCAAATTTAAAATATTTATTTAATGATAGAATCGGTAAAGTATTTGGTTTAGATTATAAGTCAATTTGCATATATAAAATTCAGACCGATAAAGAATTAAGAAAAATTCTAAGAATTACTTACTTTTCGAAGTTATCTAATAGTCTAGGTGTTAGTGACTAAAACTATATAAAGTTTTATTGTTTTAGAGTTTTCTTTAGTTGATTTTATTAAGGTGTTTAAAGGTAAGGGATAAACCAATTGGATAGTAAGTTTAGATACTAATAGTGAATTATTGTAAGAAAAATATATGAAAAAAAATGTCTGTATTAGGGGTAGGATCAATATATGTTATCAGTTGTTTAGTAATAACAGTATTATCGATATTTATATCCAAGAAGGGGTTTATCGATTCTGGAAAAATACCTGAGATAAAATTTATTCTGATAATTTTAGGTGTATTAAGTTTTTTACTAGGGATTGCTTTATGGATACAAGCTGTATTGTACAGAAAATGGTAAAGGGAATAAAAGATAATATTTTTTTGACTAAAGGAGTTTATGCTGTTTTAGGGAATCTAATATATTCTATATTTTTCTTTGTTTTCACAGAAATGTATTGATAGAAGCTTTGTACTTCCAATATTATATTGATTCCACATGACAATTTCCTTAAAATTTACAGAAGAAAAGTGCTTAAAAGTTTTTTTGGTTAAGAGTATATTGTACTTGTATGAATAGAATTTTTTATGTATTTTCTTTAGAAATAATTATGATATAGAGGGGATGAATAACTTTGAATAAAGAATTTGAACAATTAAAAAAAGATATAATGTTAGATGCTGATAATAAAGTATATTCGGATAAAGGGATTGAACCATTATTTTCTGCACCTAGAACAGCTAAAATATTGATAATAGGTCAAGCACCAGGAATAAAAGCACAGGAAAGTAGAATATTTTTTAATGATAAAAGTGGAGTAAAATTGAGAGAGTGGATGGGAATTGATAATGAATTATTTTATAATTCTGGCTTGATTGGAGTTGTTCCTATGGATTTTTATTACCCTGGGAAAGGAAAAAGTGGGGATTTGCCTCCAAGAAAAAATTTTGCTCACAAATGGCATCCTAGGGTGTTGGAGTTAATGCCTGATATTAAACTTATTATTTTAGTAGGAAAGTACGCTCAGGATTACTACTTAAAAGATAAAAAAGAAAAAAATTTAACAGAAACTGTAAAAAACTATAAAAAATATTTACCAAAGTACTTTCCGATAGTACATCCATCACCGCTGAATTTCCGATGGCACAATAAAAATCCTTGGTTTCTAGAGGAAATTGTTCCCGAGTTAAAATATAAAGTTTCAAGGATTTTAGAAAATAAATAAAACATTATTTCTTTATTCGAAGTTACTATTCCGAATAAATAGGCTAGACATAGGTTGTGTAATTAAATATAAAAAAGGTAGTTGGAGGTATTCATTATGTGTCAAAAAGAGAGAATGATATTGGGATTACCATATAAATTCGATTTTGAATTAAGTGAAGATTTATTAAAAGGAAGAGATTTTTGTTTTAGATATAATAATATGTTTCCTGTTAAGGAAAACAATTAATCTTAAGATATTATTAGAAATGATTTAGGAGAACAATGTAATGGCAGATTATATTATGTTACATCAAAATAGAATTAAAGTTGAAATTGGTGATACTGTTGTATACTGTGATAGTTTTGAACATAATCAAGATCCTTATATTTGGGGTGAAAAATTTTTAAATACATATTGTAAAACTAGCAAAATTAAAGTATCTCAATTGAAAAAAGGTGACAAATTGTTTTGGTTCACAAGGCAGGGTGGTGATAGGTGGTTTATTGATTTAGTGTTTATTGTAGAAGAGATAATTTACTGGGAAAAAAGTGATAAAGTGGGGAAAGTAGTTGATTACCCTTTCGCACATTATAACGATGTTAAACTTACAACAATAAAATATGATGAATTTTCTTATGAAGATCATTATAAGTGGGCAAAAACGGATCATCCTAAAACAAGTAGTAGACTAAAGAGACGATTTACTATAGTTGCTTCAAAGGATAGCTACCAACCGCAAACTGAAAATAAAGAACTAATTGAAATAACAAATAGAGATATCCTTGACTCATTTAATCCTTCACCACAGCGAGGGAAAGGTTTTATATGTAAAGAAATTAGTAGTGATATATTAAAGAATATTGAGAATTATATACTTGAAAAAAAGAAGATAGAATTGAGAGGAACTGATCTTTTTAAATTAAGAAGTAATAAAAAACTTTGGAATCAAAAGAAGTGCCCTAAATACTAATTTAATGCAAACTTACTCTTTTGTAGATTGATTATATATCTTAGGTTTATTTTATATTTTTTCTAATTTAAACGTATATATAGATTGGATGTATCAATCTAAAAAATCGGTCACCCTGCTGTCCTATAATTATAAAACTAATTGAATAGGTGATAAAGGATTTTGTATTGATAGATTAAGATAAAATAAGCCCAAAAGAGGGGATTAATCGATTTAGGATTTTCAATATTTAATGGGAATTTGAAATGATGGTCCTTGTTAGAAGGAGTAGGTTTTGCTATGGATAAGGAACTATTTATTAAAAAATTTTCAAAAGTTGTTAATGAGTGAATTAGTACGGCTATTTCCTGAGGAAATTAAACCGTATATTGAGAAAAAATAGTTATGACTTAATATTATATTAATTATAAGCAAGGATATATAGGTTCTATCAATCAGGGAATAGTCAAGCAGTGCTCTAGTCAAGAAACAGAGAGAAGTTATAAATTAGTTAACACTTTTTCCTATTTCTACCTATTAAGCAGCTAATTATGATAAAGTAAATGAAAATGATTTGAAGGAAACTAACCGTAAAGGAGATATGAGAAGGAAAATAACTAATTTAACGTTTAGTATCTCGGATAGTGATATGGTAGTCGTTTAGGAAACGAATGGTAACGTAGATTACCTAAAGAAGATGTTATTTCAAAAGATAATTATGAAGAGTATAGAAATAATAACTTATTATTTATGATAGCTTTTGAATTTCCGATGGCAAGCAAAAAATCCTTGGTTTCTTGAAGAAGTAGTGCCAGTGTTAAAGAAAATGGTAGAAGAATATTGCAAGCTATAAATATATAGGTAAGTATAATAGAAATATTATCTTTCCGCTTAAAATATTTTTATTAAATATTAGAAAGAAGAAAATATTTTGATTAGAAAGTTAATAAGTGAGGTTAATATGTTTTTTCGTTTATTAAGTTATTTATAAATTGAGTATATTATTGTCTTTTGTCTTTGTATTTTTTAAACTGAGTTATATAGTTAGATATTTGACATTTCTACTAATATAATATATACTAATAATAATTTAAATAATATATCTTTAATGTGATCCAGAGAGGTCAGCAAAGATTAGTTTTATTGGAATGAATATACCTAGTTTAAACATGCTGTCCTGCTCTTATGAGTAGGTTATTTTTTTGAGGTGAAGTATGAAAAAAAGAGTTCTTTTTGATGAAGTAATGATTTCAAGAATGATTACAAGAATTGCTAATGAGATTATTGAGCAAAATAAATTAGAAGAAATAGTTTTAGTAGGAATTCAAACAAGAGGAATTTATATTGCTAAAAGATTAAAACAAAAGATTGGCGAGATTGAAAATATTAATATTCCAGTTGAAAGTTTAGATATTAAGTTTTATCGTGATGATCTTGAAAAGCAAAGTTTCGAGCCTGAAATTACAACACCAAAGTTTAAACTAGATTTGAATAAAAAAGTTGTTATTATTGTTGATGATGTACTATACACTGGGAGAACTGTACGTGCTGCTATTGATGCAATTATGGATGTTAGTCGTCCTAAAGCTATTCGACTTGCAATATTAGTTGATCGTGGTCACCGTGAACTTCCGATTCGTGCAGATCATATTGGAAAAAATATCCCAACTTCGAAAAAAGAGAATGTTAAAGTTTATCTTAAAGAAGTTGATAAAAGTGAAGAAATATTATTAATTTAAATATAAGTCTTTTTAAGCTAGTCCAGAGAGGCTAACAAGGGATTGAATTTAAAGTATATACTAGAATAGTATAGCTGTATTTAGATATAACCAAGTTTTAGTGTATCTATAACCAGAATTTAAATTTAAGTTGATTATGAAATCATACCTTGTTGTCTTTGGACGCAAGGTATTTTTTATTAAAAAACGGAGGAACACTATGAAGAACATAGTAAAAATGTCAGACTTAACAAATGAAGAGGTGTACGAACTTATAACTCGTGCTTTAGAACTTAAGAATGGAGCTAGGGTAGAAGCTAGAGAAGACCTTTATGTAGCGAATTTATTCTTTGAAAATTCAACGCGTACAAAACACAGTTTTGAGGTTGCAGAGCACAAACATAGACTTAATGTTATAAATTTTGATGCAGCAACATCATCAGTTAATAAGGGAGAAACACTTTATGATACTTGTAAAACATTGGAGATGTTAGGTTGCAATATGCTGGTTATTCGTCATAGTCAAGATGCATATTACAATGAATTAACAAACCTGAATATACCAATTTTAAGCGGTGGTGATGGAAGTGGAGAACATCCAAGCCAATGTTTACTTGACCTAATGACAATGTACGAAAAGTTCGGAACTTTTGAAAATCTTAATATTATAATTGCAGGAGATATAAAGAATTCTCGTGTCGCAAGAAGTAATTATAATATGTTGACAAGATTAGGAGCTAAAGTCAAATTTGTATGTCCAGATATTTTCAAAGATGAAACTTTAGGAGATGTAGTTGATTTTGATGAGATTATCGATAAAGTAGATGTCTGTATGTTACTACGTGTTCAGCATGAAAGGCATGACTCAAAAATGGGGCTTTCAAAAGATGAATATCATAATAATTATGGCTTAACAAAAGAGCGCTATAATAAATTGAAAGCAAGTGCAATAGTAATGCATCCTGCACCAGTTAACCGTGGAATGGAAATTGATACTGAGTTAGTGGAAGCACCTAAATCTGTAATCTTTGAACAGATGAAAAATGGTATGTTCATGCGCCAAGCAATGATTGAAAAAATAATAAAAGATAATAATTTATAAGAAGGAGAAAAGATATGCTACTTTTAAAAAATGGTAAAGTTTTAGAAAATGGGGTTCTAGTTAGTAAAGATATTTTGATTGATGATAAAAAAATTGTGAAAATTGATAAAAATATCCAAGAAAATGTTGATAAAGTTTTAGATTTAGAAGGAAAGTTTGTTTCTCCTGGTTTTATAGATGTTCATGTTCACTGGAGAGAACCAGGATTTGAATATAAAGAAAATATTTATCATGCATCTCGTGCAGCAGCTCGTGGTGGATTTACTACAGCTATGCCAATGCCAAACTTAGATCCAGTGCCGGATAACTATGAAAACCTAAAAATTCAACTTGATATTATCGAACGAGATAGTGTTATACGTGCCATTCCATATGGCGCAATAACAAAAGGTGAGCTTGGAAAAGATTATGCTGAGTTTGAGGAATTAGTAGACTATGTTTTTGCATTTAGTGATGATGGTCGTGGCGTTCAAGATGCTAATATGATGTATGAGTCAATGATGGTTGCTGCAAAATTAAACAAAGCAATTGTTGCACACTGTGAAGATAATTCACTAATTCGTGGTGGATGTATGCATTGTGGTCGCCGTAGTCGTGAGCTTGATCTTCCAGGCATTCCATCAGTTTGTGAAAGTGTTCAAATTGCACGTGATGTGTTACTAGCAGAAGCAGCAGGTTGTCATTATCATGTGTGCCACGTATCAACAAAAGAATCAGTACGTGTTGTAAGAGAAGCAAAAGCAGCAGGAATAAAAGTCACATGTGAAGTTTGTCCTCACCATCTTATAAGTGATGAAATGGATATTCCAGAAGATAATGGAATGTGGAAAATGAATCCACCTTTACGCGCGCGAGAAGATAGAAATGCTTTAATAGCAGGATTATTAGATGGTACAATTGATGTTATTGCTACAGACCATGCACCACACGCAACACATGAAAAAGATTTAACAATGCGTAAAGCAGCTTTTGGTATTGTTGGTAGTGAAACAGCGTTTAGTCAACTTTATACAAAATTTGTAAAAACTGGTGTATTCTCACTAGATTTATTAGTGAAATTAATGACTGAAAAAGTAGCAGATACATTTGGATTACCGTATGGTCGCCTAGAAGAAAATGGATATGCAGATTTAGTTGTAATTGATTTAGAAAAATCATTAAAAATTGATCCAGAAAAATTCTTATCAAAAGGGCGCAATACACCATATGTAGGTGAAGAAATTTACGGAATACCAGTTTTAACACTAAGCGAAGGAAAAGTAGCTTATAAAGATTCAGAAGTATTTGATATATAAGATATAAAATTTAATAATATGAAAAACTAAGAAAGTGAGAAAAGCTATGTACAGTTACGATAGACAGCTAATATTAGAAGATGGAACGGTTTATAAAGGCTATGGTTTTGGTGCGAATAAAGCTATGGCAGGAGAGGTAGTATTTAATACAGGAATGACAGGATACCAAGAAACATTATCAGACCCATCATACAACGGTCAAATAGTTACGTTTACGTATCCTTTAATCGGAAATTATGGAATAAATAGAGATGACTTTGAAACAATTAATCCAAGCATTAAAGGTTTAGTTGTTCGTGAAGTTTGTAAAAAGCCATCAAACTTTAGAACAGAATATAGTTTAGATGAGGTTTTAAAGGAATTAGATATACCGGGAATTTCAGGAATCGACACACGTAGTTTAACTAGAAAGATAAGAGAACACGGTACGATTAAAGGGATAATTACAGATCTTTGTATGGATCCAACAGAAGAATTGGAAAAATTAAGAAATACTAATTTACCAACAAATCAAATTGAACAAGTTTCGACACCTAAAGCATTTTTATCATCAGGTAGTGGGTATAGAGTTGTATTAGTAGATCTTGGGATGAAATCAGGTATTTTAAGAGAATTAAATGAACGCAACTGTGATATCGTAGTAGTACCTCATAACGTAACTGCTGCAGAAATTTTCAGATTAAATCCAGATGGAATAATGCTAAGTAATGGACCTGGAGATCCAACAGATGTTCCAGAAACTATTGAAATGCTTAAAGAAGTTATGCCAAAGATTCCAATTTTTGGAATTTGCATGGGACATCAACTTATATCGCTTGCGTCTGGTGCAAAAACTTATAAATTAAAATTTGGGCACCGTGGAGCTAATCATCCGGTTAAAAATTTACTTACAGGTAAAGTTGATATAACATCACAAAACCATGGATATAGTGTTGATATTGACTCATTAAAAGATACAGAATTAGAACTTACACATCTTTCAGTAAATGATAAAACATGTGAAGGTGTTCGTCATAAAAAATATCCAGTATTTTCAGTACAATACCATCCTGAAGCATCACCAGGACCACACGACCCTAACTACTTATTCGATCAATTTATCGATAATATGAGAGAATTCAAAGAAAGTAAAAAATAACATAAAATTTTATAGTAAGAATCTAAAGTATCAATGCTAAATTAAGGAGAATAAAAATGCCAAAACGTAATGATATAAAAACTATTTTAGTAATAGGATCTGGACCGATTACAATCGGTCAAGCAGCAGAGTTTGACTATGCTGGGACACAAGCATGTCTTTCTTTAAGAGAAGAAGGATATGAAGTTATCTTAGTAAACTCTAATCCAGCGACGATAATGACAGATAAAGAAATAGCTGATAAAGTTTATATGGAACCATTAACTTTAGAGTTTGTTAGTAAAATTATAAAAAAAGAGCGTCCTGATGCGCTGCTACCGACATTGGGAGGACAAGTAGGACTTAACCTTGCAGTAGAACTTCACAAAAGTGGTGTATTAGATAGATATGGAGTGGAATTATTAGGAACTAAACTTAGTTCGATAGAACAAGCGGAGGACCGTGAATTATTCAGAAATCTTATGAATGAACTTAATGAACCAGTTCCAGAATCTGCAATTATAACTACCGTAGAAGAAGCATATGATTTTGTCGCTGAGATTGGCTATCCAGTAATTGTTCGTCCAGCGTTTACGATGGGAGGAACTGGAGGAGGAATCTGCTATAACGAAAAAGATTTAGAAGAAATTGTTAGTAGTGGATTACATTATTCGCCAGTAACACAATGTTTATTAGAAAAATCTATAGCTGGATTTAAAGAAATTGAATATGAAGTAATGCGTGACTCAAATGACACTGCGATTGTAGTATGTAATATGGAAAATATAGATCCAGTTGGTATTCATACAGGGGATTCAGTTGTTGTAGCACCATCTCAAACATTGACAGATAGAGAGTATCACATGTTGCGTGATGTGTCATTAAAGATTATTCGCGCATTAAAAATTGAAGGTGGATGTAATGTTCAGCTTGCACTTGATCCGGAATCATTCAAATATTATATTATCGAAGTAAATCCAAGGGTATCACGTTCATCAGCGCTAGCTTCAAAAGCTACAGGATATCCAATTGCAAAAATCGCAGCAAAAATTGCAGTTGGTTTAACATTAGATGAAATTATAAACCCAGTTACAAAAAATTCTTATGCATGTTTCGAGCCAACACTTGACTATGTTGTAAGTAAAATCCCACGTTTCCCGTTTGATAAGTTTGAAAATGCTGATCGAAAACTTGGAACTCAGATGAAAGCTACTGGGGAAGTTATGGCGATGGGTAGAACTTATGAAGAAAGTTTATTAAAAGCTATCCGTTCTCTTGAATACGGAGTTCATCATTTAGGATTACCTAATGGTGATGAGTTTACTTTAGAAGAAATTTTGGATAAAGTAAAACAAGCAGGTGATGAGAGATTATTCTTCATTGGAGAAGCGCTACGTCGTGGACAAAGCACAAAAGATATCCATGATATAACTAAAATAGATATGTTTTTCTTAGAAAAAATGCAAAATATTATCGATATTGAACATGATTTGAAAGATAATGTAGGTAATACAGATTTATTAGAATATGCTAAAAAATATGGTTTTTCTGACAAAGTAATTGCTCATCGTTGGAATACTACAGAAGATGAAATCTATACGCTACGTCAAGAAAAAAATATTACGCCAGTGTTCAAAATGGTAGATACCTGTGCAGCAGAATTCGTATCAGAAACACCATACTTCTATTCAAGTTATGAGCAAGAAGAAGAATCTATTGTTAGTGATAAAAAGAAAATTGTTGTTCTTGGGTCTGGGCCAATTCGTATAGGTCAAGGGGTAGAGTTTGACTATGCAACAGTGCATGCTGTAATGGCGATTAAAGATGCAGGTTATGAAGCGATTATCGTTAACAATAACCCGGAGACTGTATCAACAGACTTTACAATTTCTGATAAACTTTACTTTGAACCATTAACAGAAGAAGATGTAATGGCAATAATTAACCATGAAAATCCAATTGGAGTTGTGGTTCAATTCGGTGGACAAACAGCAATTAATCTTGCTGCAAAATTAGAAAAACATGGTGTAAAAATATTAGGGACAGCGTTAGAAGAAATTGATAATGCGGAAGATCGTGATAAGTTCGAAGAATTATTACGCAAGCTTGAAATTCCACAACCATTAGGAAAAACGGCCTTTGATGTAGAAACAGCAGTAAAAAATGCTGAGGAAATCGGCTATCCAGTATTAGTAAGACCTTCTTACGTACTTGGTGGGCGTGCTATGGAAATTGTTTATGAAGAATCAGAATTACGTCGTTATATGAAAACAGCAGTTAAATTAAGCCCAGAACATCCTGTATTAACTGACCGTTACTTAGTAGGACGTGAAATTGAAGTTGATGCAATTAGCGATGGCGAAACAGTTATAATTCCAGGTATTATGGAACATATTGAACGAGCAGGGGTTCACTCTGGAGACTCAATAGCAGTTTACCCGCCGCAAACATTAACTCAAAATGAAAAAGATAAGCTTATAGAATATACTATTAAGTTGGCAAAAGGATTGAATATTGTTGGATTATTAAATATCCAGTATGTAATAAGCAAAGGTGAAGTATTTGTTCTTGAAGTAAATCCACGTAGTTCACGTACAGTACCATTCTTAAGTAAAATTACAGGAGTACCGATGGCTAAGCTTGCAGCTGGTGCAATTATAGGTGAAACACTTAAATCTAAAGGATATGAGACAGGGTTATTACCAGAAAGTACAAATGTTTATACGAAAGTTCCAGTATTTAGTTTCCAAAAACTTAAAGATGTTGATACAACACTTGGACCTGAGATGAAATCAACAGGAGAAGTAATGGGAAGTGACTCTACTTTAGAAAAATCTCTATATAAAGGACTACTTGCAGCAGGTATTAAAATAAGCGATCAAGGAAATATTTTATTTACAATTAGTGATGATGATAAACAAGAAGCACTAAATATAGCTAAACGCTTTTCTGATATCGGCTATAACCTACTTGCTACAGAAGGAACAGCGAAGTTCCTAGCAGAAAATGGATTACGTGTAACTGCTGTTGGAAAAATTAATCAAAGCAAGTACAGCGTTTTAGATGCAATTTACAATGGAGATGTGGATGTAGTAGTTAATACAACATCAAAAGATAAAGATGTAACAAAAGACGGCTTTAAGATTCGCCGTGTAGCAAGTGAACAAGAAATTGTATGTCTAACATCACTTGATACAGCAGATGCTTTACTAAAAGTATTAGAGTCAATTTCATTTAGCATCTTACCATTATAGGAGAAAAATCATGGATTATGTAAAAATCATGAAATATGGGAATATAATTAATCTTACATTTAATATTGAGCAGGATAAACCATTTGATATTGGTGAAAAAATGAATGAGATTTGTGCAGATGCTTATATGAATGGATATAATTGGGAGGCATTTTTCAATTATTACCTTGGAAAAAACTATCCAGAAATATTAGAGGGGATAGATTTTGATCCAGAAGCAGGAGTGTTTACAGTGTACTATGATTATACGCCAGAAAACGAAATTAAAGCAGAAAAGTTCAAAGCAATTATAATTGACTTAATTGAAAATGAGGAAAAATTATATAAAGTTATAAAAGAAGAAGCTGCTAATATAGAATGGGATTAACAACTATAAAAATTTAATGAAAAGGGGAGAAAGTTAACTTGATAGATTTGATTCTATAAAATCAATATTTAAAGTTATCTTCTCCTTTTTCATGAGAAGGAGTGTGTAGATGGATACTTATTTAACAACAGTAGTAAGTAACGAAAAAATTGCCGATAAGATATTTAGAATAGAATTACATGGCGATATAGTTTGTGAAATGAATACTCCAGGACAATTCGTTAATATAAAGATAAATAATGGTTATGAGTTTTTACTAAGAAGACCTATTTCAATTTGTGAAATTAATAAGGATAAGAACACCTTTGTGATGATTTATCGCGCGGATGGTGCAGGGACAATAAAGATTTCTGAGTTGAAGCCTGGAGATTTAGTGGATGTACTGGGACCCTTAGGGAAAGGATACGATATAAGTTCATTAGAAAAAGGTCAAACAGCACTTTTAGTAGGCGGAGGAATTGGCGTGCCTCCCTTATATGAACTTGCAAAGCAGTTCAGAAATGCAGGGATAAATACTATTCATATACTAGGTTTTAATAATAAAAAAGATGTTTTTTATGAAGAAAAATTCGCAGAATTAGGAACAACTTATGTAGCAACTGCTGATGGAAGTTATGGTGAAGCAGGCTTTGTTACCAATGTTATTGAAGATAAGAAAATTAAGTATGATAAGTATTATAGCTGTGGGCCACTTGCGATGCTAAAAGCACTAACTGACATGGATAAAGAGAAAATAGGCTATATTTCATTAGAAGAGAGAATGGCTTGTGGTGTTGGTGCCTGCTATGCTTGTGTTTGTGAAAAACAAGACGGAAGTATCTCGAGAGTTTGTTATGATGGGCCAGTCTATGACTCGAAAGAAATAGCATTATAGGAGGAAATATGAGCGAGAGATTAAGAGTAAAGTTACCAGGTTTAGATCTTAAAAATCCAGTAATGCCAGCATCAGGATGTTTTGCTTTCGGATTAGAATATGCGAATTTTTATGATTTATCCAAATTAGGAGCAATTATGATAAAAGCAGCGACAAAAGAACCACGTTTTGGTAATCCAACACCACGCGTTGCAGAAACATCAAGTGGAATGTTGAATGCAATTGGATTACAAAATCCAGGCGTTCATGAAATAATGGAAACTAAATTAAAAGAATTAGAAAAATACGATGTTCCTATAATTGCTAATGTTGCAGGTAGCGAAATAGATGATTATGTTTATGTTGCTGAACATATTAGTAAGGCACCAAATGTTTATGCTTTAGAATTAAATATTTCATGTCCTAATGTTAAACATGGTGGTATTCAATTTGGAACTGATCCAGAAACAGCAAAAAATCTTACACAAAAAGTAAAAGCAGTTTCGAGTGTGCCAGTCTACGTTAAGCTTTCTCCAAATGTTACAGATATAGTAGCGATGGCGAAAGCTGTAGAAGAAGGTGGTGCAGATGGAATTACGATGATTAATACTTTAGTTGGAGTTAGGTTAGATAGAAAAACAGGAAAACCTATAATAGCCAATGTAACGGGAGGATTATCGGGTCCAGCGGTTAAACCCGTAGCAATAAGAATGGTTTACCAAGTAAGTCAAACTGTCAATATTCCAATTATAGGAATGGGCGGTATTATGGATGAATGGGATGTAATTGATTTTATCTCGGCAGGAGCCAGTGCTGTAGCAGTTGGCACAGCAAACTTTACAGACCCATATGCTTGTCCAAAAATTATCGATAAACTCGAATCAGCACTTGATGAACTTGGGGTAAATCATATATTAGAGTTACGTGGACGTGCTTATAAATAGAAGAAAAGGAGAATTATTATGAATAAAGATGTAATAATAGCATTAGACTTTCCTACACTGGAAGATACTATAAATTTCTTAGAAAAATTTGGAGATGAAAAACTTTTCGTAAAAGTCGGAATGGAACTGTATCTTCAAAATGGTCCAGTAGTATTGAAAAAAATAAAATCTTTAGGACATAAAGTCTTTTTAGATTTAAAATTGCATGATATTCCAAATACAGTTTATGGAGCAACAAAAGGCTTAGCACAATTCAAAGTTGATATACTTACTGTTCATGGAGCAGGGGGATATGAGATGCTTGCTGCAGCAAAACGCGGAATGATAGAAGGTGGAAGCGCGGAAACTAATGTTATAGCAATAACACAATTAACATCTACTTCTGAAAAACAAGTAAAAGAAGAGCAGTTAGTAGGTGTAACTTTAGAAGAGAGTGTAGTAAATTATGCAAAACTTGCTAAAAAAGCTGGTCTAGATGGGGTAGTATCTTCTGTATGGGAAGTGAAAGTAATTAAAGAAAATTGTGGAGAAGAATTTTTAAAAGTAACACCAGGTATAAGACTTGAGACTGATGAAGTGGGTGACCAAAAGCGTGTAGCAACACCGGAACGTGCTGCTTGTGAGGGAAGTACTCACATTGTAGTGGGTCGTTCAATCACAAAAGCTAAAAATCCACTTGAAGTTTATAACTTAATAAAAGAACAATTTACGAAGAAATATTAAAAGGAGAATGAACATGACTTTAGAAAGAACAATAGCTAAACACTTGTTAGATATAGAAGCGGTAGCATTAAGACCAAATGATTATTTTACTTGGACGTCAGGAATTAAATCACCAATTTACTGTGATAATAGAATTACAATGTCATATCCAAAAATTCGTCGTGAAATTGCTGTCGGAATGAGCAAAGTTATTAAAGAAAAATTCCCAGAAGTAGAGGTAGTAGCTGGAACTGCAACAGCTGGTATTCCTCATGCAGCATGGGTAAGTGAAGTACTTGATCTTCCAATGATTTATGTAAGAGATTCTGCTAAAAAACATGGAAAAACAAACCAAATAGAAGGGCGACTACTAGAAGGACAAAGAGTTGTTATTATAGAGGACTTGATATCAACAGGGCTTTCTTCATTAAAAGTTGCAAAAGCATTAGAAGAAGCTGGAGCCGAGGTTCTAGGGGTGGTTGCAATCTTTAGTTATGAACTTAAAAAAGCACAAGATGCCTTTGCAACAGATAATGTAGAATATCATACATTAACAAACTACAATTTCTTAATAGAAGAAGCGGTGGCTAGTAATTATATTAAACAAGAAGATGTAGAAAAACTTCTTGAATGGAGAAATAATTTATAGTTATTTTCTATTAAAATTAGTATATAGAGAAAGTAGTTTTTGTTATTAATTAATCTAGAAAGTATTGAGGAAGATTAGTAGAAATATACTAATCTTCTTTATTTTTATATTAATAATTCATGATAGAGATTATCAATGCTTTATGTTATAATTATGATAATAACATGAGCTAGTGAGGTAATGAAAATGGATAATATAATTGATGTAAGTATACCTGTTGCACAGGTAGTAGATAAACACCCAGAGGTATTAGATATTTTGGTTGATTTAGGGTTTAAACCATTAGCAAATCCAATTATGAGGAATACAGTTGGCAGAAAAACTTCATTAAGGATGGGTTCTAAATTAGCAGGAATCAAATTAGAAACTATCATCTCAACATTAGAAATGAATGGTTATGAGGTAGTGGGGTTAGACTAATGGCTGAAAAAAGAATAGAAGTATTAAAAGATATATTACTTAGGCTTCATAATGGAGAAAGTGCAGAGAGTGTTCAAGAAGAATTTGACAAACACTTTACAGGTGTTTCTGCAATAGAAATCAGCTTAATGGAGCATGAACTTATGAACTCTGATTCTGGAGTTACCTTTGAAGATGTTATGAAACTATGTAACGTTCATGCTAATTTATTTAAAGGTGCAATAAAAGATGTTGAAGTAGCAGATAGTGAACATCCAGGACATCCGGTTCAAGTGTTTAAACAAGAGAACCTAGCTTTTAGAGCTGCTATTATTCGTATCCGTCGTATTTTAGATAATTATAAAAATATCGAAGATGAGGAAACGCAAGGAGCGGTATTAAAAGGATTAAATCGTCAATTAAACTTATTAGGAACTTTTGATATACATTATAAACGAAAAGAAGAATTGATGTTTCCTTTAATGGAACGCTATGGTCACACAGCTCCACCAAAAGTTATGTGGGGAGTTGATGATGAAATTCGTGATTTATTTAAGGAAGTTCTTAATGAAGTTCAGAAACTTCCAAACGCAGATATATTAAAAATTAAAGAGAAATTTGAAATATTTGTAAAAGAGTTTGAAGAAATGATTTTTAAAGAGGAATCTATCCTACTTATGATTCTTCTTGAAACTTTTAATCAAGATGATTGGCTAACTATAGCTCACGATAGTGCAATTTATGGTTATGCAATAATAACACCAGCAGAAGAATGGATTCCGCATCGTGAAGATTTTGAACAAAATGCAGATAATGTAGATGGAGAAGAAACTGTTCAAGATGAACTTACAAAAGTTATAAAAACATCAGAAGGGGAATTTACTATTTCCTTTAAACCAAATAAAAAAGAGGAAATAATAAATAGAGATAGTCAACAGAAATTTGGAGAAGGTTATTTATCTGTTGAACAAGCTAATTTAATTTTGAATCATTTGCCATTAGAGATTACTTTCGTAAATAAAGATGGTATTTTTCAATATTATAATAAACAAATAGGTGAAGAAGAAATGGTATTTCCTCGTGTGCCAAGCCAAATAGGGCGTAATGTAGAACTTTGTCATCCTCCGAAGTATTTTGAGAAAGTAAAAATAATAATGAAAAATCTTCGAGAAGGAAAAAAAGATAAGTATGAAATGTGGTTTAAATCAGAATCAAGAGGAAAATTCGTTCATATAACTTATGCAGCAGTTCGTAATGAAAAAGGTGAATTTGAAGGTGTATTAGAATATGTTCAAGATATAAAACCATATCGAGATATAGATACAGATTTGAATAGAGAATTATAAGAAAAGAGCAACGTTAAAGATTCTTAACGTTGCTTTTTAATTTAAAATATTTTATCGAAAACTTGTTTTTTTGCTTTAATACTAGTTAGAGTAATAGCAACTATAATTAATATCGCATAAATTACTCCCAAAATATGAGATGCACTTGGATACTCTAATAACAAGAAAATAGTAGCAGTATTTAATATTATTAATCCGATAAAAGATAAGAATCCAATTATCCCAAGTAATATCTGACTCATTCCTCGAGTACTAAGTTCGAGTATATTATTCCAGTTTAAATAAAGTTTATTGAAATCTCTAGTAAAACTATAAAATGCTATAGCTATACCGGTAATGATATATGAAAAAATAGTAATAATAAATAACTCAATTGATATTCCAGCCAATATAAGCATTATCATGAATATAATAATACCTAAAGAAATTTGAAGGAACGCACTCACAATAAATTTTGTTTTCATATATTTTTTAAAATCCATCGGTAAAGATTTTAAATGATAGTAATCTTGTTTTTCAAGCGAGATTGCAACACCTGTGAAACTGATAGGACTAGACATCATAAGTAATGCTATTGAAAATCCAAAACAAATTGCAAAAGGATAGAATTCTATTCCAAGTTGGATTCCACCTTCACATCTTATTTGTATTATAGCTCCGGCAAAAATTATAATAGATAATAAATAACTAGAGAAAATATTAGCAAGAAGTGTACCATGACTAAATAGATTAAAATTACGTTTAATTAATTTTGTATTTAAAGAGGTGTTTTTAGAACTTCTTTCTTTATGTTCTTTTTGTTTTGAGCTTAAAGTTGTTTTATGAACACCAGCTATTCTATGAATATCATTTAAATATTTTTTAACCACTAAAGTATTCACTAAAATAGTTATAACAATAGCAATGATAATCAAGATAAGTAAATTCAGATAAGACTCTTTTGTTAGTATATCAAAGAAAAAGTCTCCTCTATATTTTGTTTGCAGTAACATTAAATCATTAGAAACAAGTTCTTTAGATAAGATAACATACCCTGCTCCTAATAGTAATCCGAATATTATAATAATACCATTAATTTTATTTTTATTTTTTTCAAAATTAGGTATGTATGTAATTGTAGATAAAAGTAATGTTAGTCCTCCAGAAATAATAATAATTATGCATAATGAGTAAATAAGAGAAATTATAATCTGTATTAATGAAAATTCTGTATTAATTGCTATAATAAAGTTAATTACAATCACAGGGATAAATAATCCGGATAGTTGGAAAAGTAATACTAAAAACTTCCCAATAAATAATTCTTTCTCGCTAACGGGTAGCGGTAGTAAAGAATGGGTATCTTTGCTTTCATAAAACATATTTAAAAATGTTGTTGATAGTGTTAAAGCAGTCATTATAATTAAAAATAATAGTATGTATTTATAAGAAGGACCTGCTAGAACACTGCTAAACATTGAATTACCGAATAATATATAGAAGATGACTATATTAAGTATATTTAAAAGTAATAGATTATTAAATATTTTCTTTCTAATATCAGCAGTTCCCTTATATTTTTTTCTATATTTTGCTGTTTGCATAGGATTAACATACATCAAGTTAGTAAAAAATAAATTTTTTATGATATTCCAACGCATATTAAACACCACCTAGATTATATCGATTAGAACTTTTAATTAGGTTAAGATAAATTTCTTCGAGCGAGTTTCCTTCGTGTTGTGCTCTTAACTCATCAAGTGTTCCGACAAAAATAAGTTTACCATGGCTAAGAATACCAATTCTATCACATAGATGTTCTGCAACTTCTAAGACATGTGTAGAAAATAATACGCTATGACCTTGCTTTGTATGTTCTTTCATAAGATTCTTTAAATCAAAGGCTGCTTGTGGATCAAGTCCAGTCATCGGCTCATCCATTATCCAAAAGCGAGGGTTAGATAGAAGGGCAGCTATAAGAAAAACTTTTTGGCGCATACCATGGGAAAATGAATTTATCTCTTGATGTTCAACGCCTATCATGTTAAATAATTTAGAGTATTCGTATATACGCTCTTCTGTTGTTTTTTCATCAAGTTCATAAAGGTTGGCAATCAGAGACCAATATTCATAAGGTGATAAAGTTAAAAATATGTCAGGACTATCAGGGACATAGCCTATTTGTTTTTTGCATTCTAGTCGATTCTCACGTAAGTTCATATTATCAAAGAGAATATCCCCGTTACTAACTTCAATTATGCTAGTTAAAGCCTTTATAGCTGTAGATTTTCCAGCTCCGTTGTGACCGATTAGGCCAAATATTTCGCCATCGTTAATAGTCAAATTAAGATTGTCTAATGCCAATTTAGAGTCGTATTGTTTTGAGACATTTTTGAATTCTATCATAATGTATTTCCTCCTATAAAATTAAGTATTTTAATTATAACAGTTATAGAGACTAAAAGATAGTATTTATAAGTAAAGCAAAACTGTATTTTTTAAAATAGCTTTATTGAAGAAGGGGAAATAAAAAGATAATTACGATTATGATACGCCTGGAAATGTGAGTTTTAAACTTAAAATTTGATACACCTGGAAGTGTGTAAAACTAAAAAGTTGAGATAAAAGCTTTAAAAGATAGTAAAAAAGTTTTTAAAAATGCTTGACAATGAAAAATAAAAGTGTTATTATTTTATACGTGAGTGCAAAAGCACTCTGTGTAAAGTCATTTTATGGCTTATAAAAAATTTGAAATTATGAACCACCTGGAAGTGTGATTCATAAAATATAAATATTGAGGAAAGGAGGAAACCAGAAAAATGCCAACTATTAACCAATTAGTTCGTAAACCTCGTAAATCAAAAGTATCGAAATCAGATTCACCAGCTCTTAACAAAGGGTATAACTCTCAAAGAAAGAAAGAAACTAACATTTCTTCACCACAAAAACGTGGGGTGTGTACTCGTGTTGGGACTATGACACCTAAAAAACCTAACTCAGCTTTACGTAAATATGCACGTGTTCGTTTATCAAACCAAATCGAAGTAACAGCATATATCCCAGGTATCGGACACAACTTGCAAGAGCACAGTGTTGTACTTATTCGTGGAGGACGTGTAAAAG
>ERZ772948.604-NODE-604-length-23509-cov-33.469899_pt1 | contig 23509 bp, 14 predicted proteins | sample MGYA00511945_ERZ772948 | MGnify/ENA primary metagenome ERZ772948 (study PRJEB29015, sample SAMEA2737927) | human oral metagenome | biome: human oral; feature: human-associated habitat; material: dental | place: China | collected 2141 ... | reverse complement strand
GGGTCGACCCCCAGATCATCGTCGGGCTGCTGGTCGACCGGGCCGGCTTCCCCCTCCAGGTCGGCTGCTGGGAGGGCAACAAGGCCGAGACCACCACGATCATCCCCATCGTGGAGGCATTCCAGGCCGCCCACGGCATTGAGGAGCTCGTCATCGTCGCTGATGCCGGCATGCTTTCAGCCGCCAACCTCACGGCCCTGGACGACGCCCGGCTGCGGTTCATCGTCGGCGCCCGCCAGGTCCGGGCCCCAGGCGACCTTGAGGCCCACTTCCACTGGAGTGGGGACGCCTCAAGGCCACGCCCTGGCTGTTCTTCGCAGCCCTGACCGTGGTGCAGAACGTCTTCGTGGGGCCCTGGACGGTGCTACCCGCCTACCTTCCGATCGTGCTGGGGGCCGCCGTTCTGCAACCTCCCCTTCGGGAGGCCGCCCAGCTGGGCGCCGACGACGCGCCGGCCACCCCACCGCGGGACGCGCTCTCCAGCTCCGCTGTAGCGCCCGCATCAGAGCCCGCCCCCGACGTCGAGCGCCGCCCAGCCGTCGAAACCTCACTCAGGGACTGACCTCGAGCCCGACCCGCCCCCCTGATCCCCTGGCTGAGACTGAGACTCGGCGGGGCAATGAGCCCTCTCGCTACTTCTGTAGCACATCTACGGCTCAAGCCTCGTTTCCACGGCTCGCCCCTGCGCCACTGACGTTGGTCAGGGTGGTAGCGTGGGGTCGTAGGTAACAGGATGGTTACGTTCTTATGGCTTTGGGTGTTTGCCCGCTGTTGGTGGTGTGAGAAGGTTTTGGTGGGTCTTCGTAGTGCTCGGGGTGCTTTTGGTGTTGTCAGCCCGTTTGTGTGGGGGCGGCCGGCGGGGTCCTTGCAGTTTCCGCCGGAGGCCTGGCAGCGGGTGCTGTGGGCCTGGCAGGGGTGGTTGAGCCGTCACGAGGGGGTGGCTCGGGGACTGTTTCGGCTGTCTCGGGTCAGTCAGCGCATCACGGTCGTGTTGCTGGTGGTGGCTGTGCTGGTGGTGCCGCGCCTGGCTGCTGCGATGGTGCCGGCGATCTGGATGCTGGCCTGTCTGGGGGTGATGGTGCTGCTGTCACGCACTCGCACCATCTCGTGGCGGGCGGTGAGTGTCATGTTCTCGGTGAGTGTGCCGTGGGCGCTGGCGGTGGCTAAGGCCACGGAGCTGGTGGCCGCCAGTGGCGGGATGTCTACGAGCGACGACGGAACGAGCATCGCTCTGGCGGCCTTTGTTGAGGAGCCGGGCAAGCTGGTGCCGCTGGCGGTGGTGACTCTGGTGGCACCGGGGCGGGCGCGGCGCCTGGCGGCGGTGGACTGGGCGTTGCTGGGTTACGCGGCCGGGGCCGGCTTCACTGCGGCTGAGGACGGCGCCAGGCGTCTGGCGCCTCAGGGGATGCTGGCTTCTTTGCTGGGTGGTGATAAGGGTCTGGACTACTCGCTCAACGCCTGGACGGCCGGGTCCTTCCGCCTGTGGAACAGTGACGGCCTGTTAGGCCGGTTCATGGCCAGCGGGGGGCCGAGCCCGCTGGCGGTGGGTCATCACGTGTCCACGATGACGGTGGCGATGGCGGTCGGCTTGGGGATCGTCCTGTGGCGCACCGGCAGGCCGCTGGGGCGGGTGGTGGCCTGGGTGCTGCCTGCCGTAGCGCTGGTGCAGGTGGTGGTGGATCACGCGGCCTACAACGCCTCGGTGGCCTCCTTGACCTCGGTGTCCTGGCTGGACTCGGACGACCCGCTCGTCTACTGGCTGGGCGCGGTGTGGCAGGTCTCGGGGCGGGGCAACAATGCGATCGCCTACTCGGTGGTGTTATTCGGCCTGTGCCTGCTGGCCGATGCCCGCAGGCGCCTGCGCACCGGAGCCCTGGGGGTCACTGCTGGCGAGGCACCCAGGGTGCCCTCCATGACGGCGATCGGGGGACCGGCTTTTGTGCGGGCTCCGATCGAGGCGGTCGTGGCCCTGGTGGTGCTGTCCTACAGCGACCTGGTCGTTATCGCCCGTGGCTACGCCGACCGGCGCATGACCCGCTCCCAGCGCATGATCGAGGGCCGTCTCACCGCCGCCCAGGTCATGGCTGCCCGCCGTGACGCCATGGCGGCCACCACCCCCGGGGTCGAACCCACGGCACGCCGCGTCTTCGCTCTCATCACACTCGTGGTCTGGGCCCTCACCGGGCTGGTGTGCCTGTGGTGCGGTGTGGTGGTCGCTCAGGCGATTGGCTCGTCACTGCTGTTCGGCGACAGTGACTCTGGGTTCTTCGCCGGCCTGCTCGACGAGCTGGCGACGTGGTGGGACTCCCTGGGCCCGACAGGCCAGCTCCTGGTCACAGCGCTGGGCGTGATGCTGCTGATGTCAGCCGGCTCCACCTTCGCCCTGGCCATGGGCGCCGTCGGAGTCCTGACCTGGGCCGCGGCCCACGGCCACGGCCTGGCCTCCTTCATCCACAACCCTGCAGCGGCGACCTCCTCATACCTCAGCAACGTCACCCCAGGCCAGCTAGCCTGGGACCTGCTCGACTTCGCTCTAACCTTCATCCCAGGATCAGTATTCGGAGCCGGCGCACACACCATCGCCCGCACCACCGCCAGAGACATGGCCGCCACCCGCACCGCCCTAAGGCAGGCAGCAGCAGCCGACCGGTACGCCAAGGACATCCCAGAACTGTTCCGGCAACACGAGGCGAGGAAGGCAGCCAAACAGGCAGCAATAGAAGAGCTGGCAGGTTCGATACCAAAAAACTACTCACCCAGCAACTTCACCAGAACACAAATTGAAGACACTAGAGAAATGCTCAGAAACCAGGGACACAGTAAACGAATCATTGAAGAGTTAGACAAAAAAGCTGACGCAGTTTCAGTAGCGCGCAAAGAACTAACCGACGCAGGGACACGAATTGGGGAGGCTGGCGGGGAGAAGTATCTCACTGAGCAGGGGTACCATATCCCGGACGAGTTCCGGACCGACAACGTGACGGTCAATGGCGGAACCGCCCCGAGAGGATGGGCAGACGGGATGGCGTTGTCACCTGATGGTGGCGAGCTGGTCGTGTCCGAGTATAAGGGGGTGACTGCAGAGCTTAGTCGAACGCCAGTCAATACTCGTTTCGAGGGCAAAGCCCTCCAAGGCAGTCCGGCGTATGCTCGCGACCACATGCTGTCTGACCCTCGGTTCGCGCAGTACTTTCACGATCACCCCGAAGTGTGGGAGGGCGTCAAGAACGGTAGCATCAGGCTCAACGCGAAAACGATCTACACCAGAACACCCGACCTCACGGAAATCGGTGACCAACCGTTCTCGCTGACCCCCGAGGTCACCCAGGCACTCCAGCAAGCTATCGACAACCTCTAGACACTAAGGGGCAACCATGACCACCCATCCTCCCACGCCAGGATTCCGGGCCTACCCCACCGAGCAGGCAGTGGCCATCATCCGCACCATCGCCGAGCACAGATGGCCCATGACCATCAACGAGGCATTCGCCCTACGAGACCAATTCGGCTGGAAACCAGCTCCAGACAATGGCAGATTCTTCACTACCGCAGTCAGCAACGGCGAAGAGGATGGTTATATCGGATGTGACGTCAAAAACAGCGACCTGGTTTCGAGGTTTGATGTCAACCTAACCACCCGACTTTCGCAGGACGCCCCTCCCGAGCTAGAACAGATAATCTATTCAAGTTACTCCTCTTATGTCAATGCATTAAATATTCAGTACGGTGAAGGAAGTTCGAAAACTCATGACGGAATCATCTCCACGAGATGGCAACTATCTTCGAGGGTGAAGATAGCAATTGCTGGATCTCGGCGATTGATAGGGGTAACCATCGAGTCTCCTGCAATGATGGATCTGACCGAGGCCGAGCAACGCTACTTCGATGAAGGCGGAGAACTCTAAGGCGTCTTCACGCTGTGCTTGCTCTCGCAATGTTGTCAAGGCTGTGCGGCCACCTGGATGCTGGGATCAGTAGGCTGATGGCTCGTGTGGGGCGTCTGGACTGGGATCTGGTGGTGGCCGCGATGGAGTCTCTGGGGCCGTAGCTCAGGCGGATAGGCTCATGGCAGGTTACGCATGGCGGCCATGATCTCGGCTCCGTTGCAGGTGCCAGCTGGCGGCACCCAGCTGGGCAGCGGCGGGGAAGCCCACACGCGTCCCTACGGGACCCGCACTCCCGCCTCACCGACACACCACCCCCATCAAACTGGTACCGCTCCCACCGGCTTTGCCGTTCCCTGACTCGGAACCACTTCAGTGGTCGTACTCGCGGTGGACGCCGCCTCCGACGCTGGCCGCCAGGATGCCGCGACCACGGGCCAGCAGCCGGGCCCCCTTGGCCGCATGCTGAGGACTGCTGATAAGGGTTCCGCCGGCTGTCCGCAGGCCGCCGACGACGATGCGCACCAGGCCACCGGCAGCGGTCCGGGCCCGGATGGCCGGCTGTGCCCCACCACCGGCCAGGGCCAGCTCGACGCGCACTGAGGTGGCGGCGTGGGAGCGCTGCCTCCGCAGAATCCAGGTGCGAGTGAGGCGCGAAGCCGGCACGTGGTCGCGCACGCGCGCCTCATCGCACCAGCGGATGACGCCGCCCGCAGCGCTCAGCCGGCGGGTGAAGAGCGTGTCCTCTCCCCCAGTGGCACCGAAGGCCTCATCGAAGCGCAGCCCGGCCCGGCGCACGAAACCCAGGTCCAGCAGCAGGCAGTTGGAGGCCGCCACAGGGCGGACCGTGCCGGTGGGCCAGGTCCTGCGCACGAAGAACTCGCCCTGGCGCACCCACGCCTCGGGCTCGACCTCGTAGACGGGGATGACGGGCCCGGCCACCGCCTGGCAGCCGGTCGAGGCCCACAGCCCCACAAGGGCGGCGAGCCAGCCGGGCTCGGGCTCCTCGTCGTCGTCGATGAAGACGAGCAGGTCGCGCCCGCCGGTCTCATCCAGGGCGCGGTTGCGTACCGCCGCCACACCGGGCCGCTCCTCGACGACGTAGCGCAGGCCCACGCCCCCTGGCCCCTCCGGCGTCTCCGCTGAAGAACGCACCGGTACCCCGGCGTCGGCCGCTGCGGCGAGGGCGGCCTCGCGCCCAGTGCCCTGGGCGTCGTTGTCGATGACGAGGACCTCGACGTCGCTCACGCCCCTCCCAGCTTCCCCGTCCCCGTCCGCCGCACCCGCGGCATCGCCCTCGGATTCCCTGGCCTCGGCGCTCAGGCCACCAACCAGCTCCCCGGCCTGCTCCAGAACCCCACGGACGGCCCGCTTGAGGTCCTGGGGACGGCGAAAGGTGGGGATGGCGATTGTCAGCCGGCTCATGCGCTCCTCCTTCCGGCCGAGGCCGTGCTCCGCCGACGCCGGGGGCGTCCGTACTCGCGCACGTGGACGCCCAGAGCGCCCACGACCATGCCCAGTCCCCCACGCGAGGAGACCTCGTAGCGGGCCTGGGCGGGCACGTCACCACGGATACGGGCCACGCCGGCGCGCGCCCCGTCGATTCCGGCCTTGGCCAGTCCCTTGGCGCCATAGCCCAGGCGCAGCCTGAGGCGCGCGAGCCTGCCGGAGGCACCGCCGTCGGCAGGCCCGACCGTGTCGATGCGCACCCGGGCCCAGGACGAGCCCGAGCGCAGGGAGCGCTCCAGCACCCAAGTGCGCCGGGCGCGGGCCGCGGGCACGCGCTTGGTGACGACCGCTCCGGCCGCGAAGCGGATGACGCCGCCGGCGCGGGTGAGCTGGCGGGTGAACAGGGAGTCCTCACCGCCGGTGAGCCCGTAGCGCGGGTCGAAGCGCAGCCCCAGGTCCTCGACGACGGCCAGGTCCAGGAGCAGGTTGCCAGTGTCGGCGCTGCGGACCTGGGCGCCGTCGGCGGCCTCCCAGGAGTCGAAGGCGCCTGAGGCGGTGACCCACGCCGAGGGGTCGACCTCGAAGGTCGGCGGCGTGGGGCCGGTGACGGCGGCGCAGCCCTGGGCGCGCCAGGTGCTCACGAGGGCCTTGAGCCAGCCCGGTGAGGGGATCTCGTCGTCGTCGATGAAGACGAGGGCGTCAGAGCCGTGGGCCTGGCTCAGGGCCCGGTTGCGGCCGGCCACGATGCCCGGCTCGGGCTCGTGAACGTAGACCAGCCGCGACGTCGCCGCCGCGTCCGAGTCAGCCGACCCGGAGGGCCCTGCCTGCCCGGACGGTTCCCCCGCCTCCGACTGCCCGCCGGCCAGCGCCGCCCGGGCGGCCTCGACGACGGCCCTCGCCCCGGCCTGCGGGTCGTTGTCCACAATGAGCACGCTTGCCGTCGTCTGCGCGTCACAGACGTCGTCGGCCTGCGCCAGCAGCTCGGGGATCACCTGCGCGAGGTAGTCGTTGCGGCGGTAGGTGAGCATCGCGATGGTCAGGTGCACGTCCAGCCCCGTCCTTCCTCCCGCCTGCCGGCGGATCGCGGCCTGATATCAGGGTCTAACGGTACTATCACGAAGCGGGTGCGCCCCACGGTGGGAGCACCCGAGTCACGACGTCGTCCCGCACCCGGAAGGCTCCTGCTCCGATGACCTCCACCCCTGACCCCGCCCAGGGCGCCGAGACCCCCGAGGCCGCCGATCCGACCGGCCCCGCCACCGGCGCCCCTGCCCAGGCCGTCGAGATCATCGAAGCCTCCGAGGCTCTCTCCGGCGGCGAGCTGCTTTCGCGCACGGCGGTCATCGTCGTCAGCTACGACTCGGCGGCGCTGCTGGAGCGCACGCTGGCGCGTGTGGCCGAGGACTCCCCCGAGGCCCGCATCATCGTCGTCGACAACTACTCCACGCCCGCCGCCCGCGAGGAACTGGTGGCACTGACCTCCTCGCGGGGCTGGGAGGCGGTCCTGCCGGAGACGAACACCGGCTTCGGCGGCGGCATGAACCTGGGGGCGGCCCGGGCCCGCGAGCTCGGCGCCGACCTGCTGGTCCTGCTCAATCCCGATGCCGTCATCGCCCGGGCCGACCTCATCCGCCTGGCGGCCAGGGCGCATGCGGACCGGCTCGCCTTGGTGGCACCGGTGCTCAAGGACTCCAGTGGCCGCATCGTCTCCGACGGGATCGTCGTGTGCCTGGCCGACGGCTCGATGCGCTCGCGCCGCTCACCGCGCCCGATTCCCCCCGGCGGCACCCAGCCGTGGCTCTCGGGGGCCTGCCTGGCGCTGTCGGCGGACCTGTTCGAGGCCGCCGGCGGCCTGGACGCGCGCTACTTCCTGTACTGGGAGGACGTGGACTTCTCGGCCCGGGTGCTGGCGGCCGGGGGCAGCCTGGCCCTGGTGCGCGACGCCGTGGCTGTCCACGATGAGGGCGGCACCCACTCCGAGGACGATCAGTCCGACCGCGCCAAGTCGGACATCTACTACTACTACAACGTGCGCAACCGGCTGCTGTACGCGGGGCTGCACCTGGATCGGGCCACACAGCGCCGGTGGGTGGCCACCGCGGGCCGGGCCGCCCGAGAGATCGTCCTGCGCGGCGGCAGGCGCCAGCTCCTGAGCACTCGCCGCCCACTCATCACGGCGGCGCAGGCCACCCGGGACGGGATGAGGCTCCTGCGTGCCGCCCGCCGCGGCGAGCTGCCCGACGTCGACGTCCCCCTCATCCGCGACTGACTCAGCCGGAGACGAGGCGTCCCGCCACCGGCGCGGTGCCGGTGGCAGGACGCCTCGGGCTGTCCGCCCGCCTCACAGGTAGTGGGCGCGCAGTTCCTCGGGGCTCGTCGGGGACAGGTCGGCGAGCGTCACGTCGAAGACGGTGCGCGCACCGGTCTCACCGCGGGCGGCCAGCCTGGCCACCGCTCGCGCCGTGGCGACCAGGACCGAGCCGGTGAACTCCGGGTTGGAGTCGAGCTGGAGCTCGAAGCTCACGGTCTCGGCCACGCCCTCGGAGGTGTGCCCGCGGCGGATGACAGAGCCGCCGTGCGGGATCCCGGCGTGCTCGGCGGCCAGCTCCTCGGCGGTGATGAAGGTGACGGTGGTGTCGTAGTCGGCGAAGTAGTTGGGCATCTCCACGATCTCCCGCTCGATGCGGGCCCGGTCGGCCCCCTCCTCGGCCACCACGTAGCAGTCGCGCGTGTGCATGGAGCGGGTGGTCAGCTCGACGTCGTCACCGGCCTTGACGGCGGCGACGGTGGCCTCCACCGGGCGGGTGTACTGCTTGGCGTCGACGACGCCCTCGATGCGGCGCAGGGCATCGGAGTGCCCCTGGGAGACGCCGGGCCCCCAGAACGTAGTGGTGGCGCCGTCGGGCAGGACTGCCTCGCCCAGGACCCGCAGCATGGAGAACAGTCCCGGGTCCCAGCCGGCGGAGATCAGGGCGACGTGGCCCGAGGCCTTGGCGGCGGCGTCGACGGCGGCGAAGTGCTCGGGGATGCGGGCGTGGGTGTCGAAGGAGTCGACCGTGTTGAACAGGGTGGCGGCGGCCGGGGTCTGCTCGATCAGGTCGGTGGCCGAGCCTCCGCAGTTCAGGCAGACATCGACCTTGTCGGCCCAGGCAGCCATGTCGTCGACGTGGGCGACGGGCGCCCCCTGAGTGGTGACGGTGGCCGGGTCGCGCCGGGTGAAGACGACAGCGACCTCCATGTCCGCGTTCTTGGTGATGGCCTGCTCGACACCGCGGCCGAGGTTGCCGTATCCGTTGATCGCTACCCTGAGCATGGTTCCTCCTAGTGGGTTCTCACTACAAGGATGATCCTAGGGACGCCCCGTGTTGCCTGCGTGTGACATGTCGGGGAGTGACCGTCTGACCGACAGGGCTACACGTGCCTGTCGGGGTCAAGCGGTAGGTGCTCACGTCTGTGCTGTCTCCTCACTTGGGAGATATGTGGGTGTCATGACTTCTGAGACACTCGCTCGGGCAGGAACCTTGGGCAGGCTGGTGGTCCCGGAGGAGAGGGCGGCCTAGAAACGAGACATGACGGGGTGTGGGTGTCCACAGCGCTGACATTAACCCGAATCGGGACTGCACACAGGAGAAGAAACCGCAGAATTCCAACGATCCCCGCTGAGCGCGCTGACGCCGGGCTCGTCAATGTCAGCGCTGTGGACACCAGACCTCGCAGGAGTGAGTCCGAGGTTCTTACGGCACAGCCCAGCACCTCCGTCACAGGTCCGCCCCCACCGTCCCCTGCCCGTCGCCTGCGCCGGGGCCCGGTGGTCATGATTCGACGCCGCACCCGTCAAGAGTGGGCCCGAGTCGACCTGCTCCACGAGGGTCGGGATCCACTGGCCAAGGGTTGTGTCCACTGCACGAAGGCCCCACCTACCCGAAGTGCCCCCCCACCCTCTTCCAGTAGCGCCCCACCTTCGTGCAGTGCACCCAGACGACGCCGGCAGCCACCACAGTGACTAGGGCGCTCCTCTCCGACAGGCCGAAGCGGCAGCTCTCCCATCTGGCAGACGCGCCCCACCGGTGTTTTGGGAGGTCGTGACATCCGAACCTCCCAGAAGCCATGCACAGTAGGTGCTCACGACGTCCTTGCCGCCTTGGCGGCGATGAAGGCGTCGAAATCGAAGGGCTCCGCCTGTCCGCTCGCCTCACCGGATGCGAGTGCCTCGCGCAGCGCCGACATCTCTGTCTCCTGGTCCTCCAGAAGGCGCAGGCCGGCGCGGATGACCTCGCTCGCGGACCGGTACCGTCCGGACCCGACTTGGCTCGCGATGAATCCGACGAAGTGGTCATCGAGGCTGACGGAGGTGTTCACTGGCATATAACCTACCAGTTTTTGGTATGACACGAGCGGTATCGCACCTCGGCGACACCCCTCGCGGCACGCGAGCAGAACGGGGCGGGCCGGGAAGATCAGATCTTCCCGGCCCGCCCCGTATGCGCGCTGCGCTCGACGGCGTCAGTGCTGCTTGATGGTGACCTTGTCGACCGACAGGGTGACGGTCTCCGGTCCGGCCGAGCTGGACATGTAGGTGGTCAGCCCGACGGTTCCGGCCTCGTTGAGGGTCTTGTCGTTGTCGACGGCCTCGATCCCCCACTCGGCGGGCTCGGCGTCTCCGGCCCAGAGCTTGGTCTGGATGTTGGTCGACTCCGCGCCGTCAACCACCATGCGCAGGTGGAGCGGCTGACCGGCCGTGTAGGGCTGCTTCATCACGTAGGAGCCCAGGGAGGTCTCCTTGCCCTTGACCACGCGCGAGACCGTGACCACTGGGTTGCCGGTGCTGCCGATGCGGACCGTGGCCTGGTACTGGCCGGCCTTGGTGGTGCGGGCGGCGTAGGAGATGAAGGCTCCGTTTCCAGTGGGCACCGCGTCCAGGGAGAAGTCCACGACGGCGTCGGTGGAGGTCGACTTGACCGGGTCGGAGATGATGGAGGCCGAGGAGCGCGGACCGGCCATGGCGATCCGGCCGCTGGTGCCGTCGACGGAGAATGCCGCGGCGTTCCAGGTGGTCTTCCACTCACCGCCGGCTTGGGCCTTGCCCCAGCCGCCGTTCACACTGCGCTCGAAGGTGTCGTCCAGCAGGGCCTTGCCCTCGGGCTGCTTGTCCTTGTCCTTGCCGTTGTCCTTGCCCTTGCCGGCGTTGTCCTTGCCGTTGTCCTTGCCCTTGTCGTCGCCCTTGTCCGGCTCGACCTGCTTGCCGGTGGCGGCGGTGTAGTGCTCACCGATCTGGCGCGCCGACAGCGGGGTGCTGTAGACGGCGGCCTCGTCGATGTCGGCCTGGATGTTGGTGTTGGAGGGCTGGCCGTTGACACCGCTGAGGGCGTCCCCGCCGATGCGCCAGTAACCGGAGTAGCTCTGCCCCGCAGTCATGGCGCCGTCGAAGGCGGCGAGGTTGCCATCCACGTAGAGCATGGCGCCGGCGGTCGGGCTCAGGGAGGCCACGATGTGGTGCCACTGCCCGTCGTTATAGCTCTTGGGAGTGGTGATGGTGGTCAGCTTGCCCGGGTAGAGCATGAAGCTGAGCGTGCCGTCATTGCGCATGTACACCATGCGGTCACGGCTCCACGACTGGTTGGCCGCGGAGGAGCCGTAGCCCATGATCTCGCCGCCCGAGGTCGAGGTCGTGCGGACCCAGGCCTCCATGGAGAAGGCGGTGGGGGCCTGGGAGGCGACGCGCGTCGCGGCGTGCGACTTGTTAGCGCTGTCCGAGGTAAGGCCGAGCGAGGCGCCCGAGCCCAGGACGGACCCGGCTCCGCGCTTGTAGGCCTTACCGCGAATCGTCAGGTTGCGCTGGGCCACGAAGTCCTCGGCCTTGTCGCCGCTGGTCTCGTCGAAGGACCAGTAGTGGGCGGCGCCGTCGGCCAGGACACGGGCGCCGTACTTGCTCAGGCCCTGGCCCTCAGCGGCCTTGACCGTCACCCAGTCCGAGACCGTGGAGGCCCCCCACTGGTCGGTCACCTGGACCCGGTAGCGGTGCGTGCTTCCAGGCTCGACGACGTCGGTGGCGCTCAGATCGGGGCGCTCCCAGAAGCCGGCGGTCGCGGTCTGACTGCTGACCGGCTGACCGTTCATGGCGTCACGGTAGACGTTGTAGGTCAGGGTCTTGTCGTCCCGGTCCCAGTTGGCCTTGAAGGACAGGGAGACGACCCCGGCGCGCGGCGAGCTGCCGGAAACCTTGAAGGCACCGCCCTTGTCCATAGGCCCCTGCTTGTTCGGAGCGATGTCGCGGCGGGCGAAGCGCACCAGTCCCTGCTGGGCGGTGCCATTGACGGCCAGGAACTCGCCGCCGTAGACGACGTACTTGTCGTTGCCCTCAACGGTCCAGGTCGCCTGGATGGCGCCGGAGATCTTGCCCGGCGTGAAGTCGGGGTAGAAGTTGAGGTTCGTGGTGGCGTTCTGGCCGGCGTAGTTCTTGTAGCCCGCGCCGTGGTTGTCCTCCACCGTTCCAGTGGCGGCGTTCGTGTAGGCCACCGCGTTGTGGTAGTGGTACGAGACGTCCGGGAAGCCACCGATGTTGGAGCAGTCGTGGGAGTGGCTGGCGGCGTAGACGACGTCACCGGCGGGCAGGACGTCATAGGAGTCGCCGTGGCAGTCGGCCATGTAGTCGATGTCGCCGGTGACCCAGTTCAGGCGCATGACGCCCTCGAAGGTGCCCAGTCGGGAGTAGCTCGCCGCGTACAGGCCGTGCTCGTCGGCCTTGACGCTCATGACGGAGGCCTCGGCGCCGGCACCGCGAACCACGCTGGAGGCGTTGTTCTTGCGCAGGCTGCCGTCCTTCTCGAAGATGGCGATGCCGTGCCCGGGCTTGTCGCTGCCACCGACGGACTCGAAGGCGCCGCCGATGGCCACGGCCGAGCCGTCCACGGCCTCGACGACGCTGCGCACGTAGTAGTTGTCGATCTTCGGAGCGAAGTTCGTCAGCTGCTGGCTGCCCAGGTTGAGCGCCGCGACGCGCTGACGGGCCGAGGAGTTGATCTGGGTGAAGGCGCCACCGATGTAGAGGGTCTGTCCGTCGGGGGAGACGCTCAGGGCCTTGACGCTGCCGTTGGCCGCGGCGCCCAACGGGGCGCGCTGACCGTCGGAGGCCCTGACCGCGCCGACGCGCCAGGCGGTCTGGTTGTTCAGCGTGGTGAACTCCCCGCCCAGGTAGAGGGTCTGGCCGTCAGCGGAGGCGGCGATGGAATTGATGGTGCCGTTGGTGGTGGGCGCCCAGTTGAGGATCTCACCGGTGTTGATGTTGTAGGCCATCGCGTTGCCGCGCGGGGACTCGTTCTGGCCGGCCGGCGAGCCTGCCGGCCGGACCGCGGAGAACTTCCCGACGGCGTAGACGATGTCGCCGACTACGACCTGGTCCCAGACAATGCCATTGATCTGGGCGGTGGGCAGGGCATCGGCGGACACGGTGCTGGGAGTACCGGCGGCGCCGGCTGGGGCAGGGGCCGGGTCCGCGGCGGCTGGGGAGGCCGGAGCGAGCGTGACGGCACCGAGGGGAACGAGAGCCGCGGCCAGCAGGCCGCTCAGGAGTCGGCGGGGGAGCTTCACAGGTATTCCATTCAGAACATACTCAGATCACGGACACGCAACCTTACGAATGGCTGGTATTCCGCGCCCGGCACGGGTCGACGGGCGCGCTCATCGTACACCGTCAACAACTTGCGCGCCCCTGTTTTGGTGCACACCACAGAGCAGAACAAATCCGCCAGACACTGACCCTTCGTTCAAATCCCGCCACACTCCAAGCGTCTCAAGGACTGCGGGACACTCATAAGTACCCGACATTGGTGCCGCCTTCTATATAGACGCGACTCAGGTTGCCTTCGGCGCCAGCTCGTCTCATGTCACAGCGAAGCAACGACGCCGACCCCCGAGCCGAGCTGCTCGAGCGGATCATCCTGCACGCCAAGGCGCCGTCCGACACTCACTTTCATGAGTACCGGACGGCGCCTTGAACAGACCCGCCGAAGAGGAGTCAGCCTTGGGAAGGCTCGCCCCGGATCAGCCGGCAGACCCCCGGAAGGTGGCGGCCCCACGGCCCGCCCCGAGGTCCACGACGACCTTGACGTTTCCTCGCCCCTCCGCAGGGATGACGAAGGCTCGATTGACAGTCACCGTCTGACCGGCCGCGAGCGTAGCAGGGACCGCGTCCGAGGCCGAGACGATCTCGCTGGCGGGCGTACCAGCACCCTCACCGTAGTTGACGGTGGTGGACAGCACGCTGGCCAGCGGCAGGTCCTGGCTGGACTTGTTCGTCACCGTCACCGGAACCAGGACTCCAGCACCCCCCACCTCGCCGGGCCCACTGGCGAAGTCCTTCGCCTGCATCTGGCCCAGGGAGATCACCAGGTCCCCGTCAACGCGGACGGACTTGTCTAGGCCCACCTCGGGGTACTCATCCTTCGACAGATCACCGGTCTCGACGGCCTTGGGGTCGAGCGAAGAGGCGTCCGGAGTGGAGACATCTTCCGAGGGGGACGCAGGCGCGGCCGTCGGCTTCGCGGTCTGGACCGTCGGGGTGGCGACGTTCGAGGGGACGGCCTGAGCGGAGGCCGAGCCACTGGCAGAGGCTGCAGCAGAGGCTGCAGCAGAGGCGGAGGGACTGGCAGTGCTCTGAGACTTTCCGCCTCCGCAGGCGGCCAGCCCCAGACCCAGCACCAGGACAGCGGGGAGGATCAGCATTCGAGTTCGTGACACGTGCCGAAGCGTACGACCTCCGTCGTGCGCCGCACCGCCCTCAGCGGCCACTGAGTCGGGAAGCACACCACCACTGCCGATAGAACCGGAGGATTCAGGAGATACGCCGTGCAGGTCCACAGACCGAACGGTTCTCATGGTCATCATCACCACTCGTCGTCCTGGTTGTCCCAGCCGCCCCGGCCCCAGCCATCCTGGCCCCAGCCGTCCTGGTTGTCCCAGCCATCCTGGTTGTCCCAGTCGTCCTGCTTCTTCTTGTTCTTCTTCTTGTCCTTCTTATCCTTGTTCTTCTTGTCCTTGCCGTTGTCGCCGTTGTCCTTGCCGTTGTCGCCGTTGTCCTTGCCGTTGTCGCCGTTGTCCTTGCCGTTGTCGCCATTGTCGTTGCCACCCTCGTCACCGGGCGCAGCGGCGTTGGCGTCGCCCCCACTAGCGGCGAAGCGCACGAGCCCCTGCTGCTTGGTGCCGTTGACCGCGACGAACTCACCGCCGTAGACGATGTACTGGCTGTTGCCCTCGACGGTCCACACAGCCTGGCTCAGGCCGCTGTACTCGCCGATCTGGAACCCCGGCAGGAAGCCGTTGTACTGAGTGGGCGCGGGCTGCCCCTCGAAGTCGGTGTAGCCCCAGACCTTGTTGCGCTGCACGGTTCCGGTGGCTGTGCTGGAGAAGCCGACGGCATGGTGATACTTGCCGCTCTCCTCCCCGTCGGAGAAGCCGCCGATGTTGCTGCAGTCGTGCGTGTGGCTGGCGATGTAGATGACGTCAGTGGTGGGCAGCACGTCATAGGTGTCACCGTGGCAGTCGGCCATGAGGTCGATGTCCCCGGTGGTCCAGCTGGCGCGGAACATCCCCTCGAAAGCCCCCTCCTGGGAGTATGCGGTGCCGTAAAGGCCTCGGGAGTCCGACTTGAGGCTCATGATGCCGGAGTTCGAGCCCGCGTTGCGGATGACGCTGGAGATGTTGGTGTGCCGCAGAGAACCGCTCTTCTCCAGCACGGCGATTCCATAGGCGTCGGACGATCCGTCCACCGAGGTGAAGGAGCCACCGATCGCCACAGCGGAGTTGTCAGCGGCCACCGTGATGGAACGAACCAGGGAGTTGTCGACCTGAGGGGCGAAGCTGTTGACCTTGTTCGTCTTGAGATCCACCGCACCGGCGCGCTGCCTCGCGGAGGAGTTGATCTGGGTGAAGGAACCACCCAGGTACAGGGTGGAGCCGTCCGGAGAGAGCTCCAGATCCATCACCGCGCCGTTGGCCGAGGCCCCCAGCGGCTTGCGCTTGCCTGCAGCATCCACCGCCGCCACCCGGTAGACGGTCTCATCGTTGACGGAGGTGAAGTTGCCGCCGAGGTAGATGGTGGAGCCGTCGGCCGACGCCTCGACCGCATTGATCTTGCCATTGACCTTGGGGGCCCAGTCCAGCAGCGCACCGGTCGTGATGTCGAAGGCCATGGCGTTGTAACGAGGAGACTCGTTCTCGCCGGCGGCCGCCCCTGCCGGGCGGGCGTTCTTGAACTCTCCGACGACGTAGACGGTATTGCCCACCACCGCCTGGTCCAGAACGATGCCGTCCATCTGAGCAGTGGGCAGAGGCTGCGGGGAGGCGAGAGCGACCTGCCCCGGGGCGGCGGCGGCCGGGGGCGCAACAGTAGGGGCGACGAGCGCACCGAGGGCGAGGGGGAGGGCGGTCAGGACCGCCCCCACACTGGAGGCAGCACGGAAAGGATGCACGAGTGCTCCGTTCTTAAGACGTGAGGGAACGTGGGTAAGTGGCGCGGTATGACGGGACGGCCCTGCCTCAGCAAGACCGGCGCCGGTCACGAGAGTATTACAGCGATAACGCTTTGATAACGACTCCAGGGGCCTTTGTTCCAGTTCCTGTTGTGCAATCAATCACTACTCACGCGACAGGGTGCGCCCCACCCACTTTTCTCACAGATAGACTCTCATTAACCGTCGCGCAGTTCCACACCCGATTCTTGGCTGGAATGCTCAGCGCATGCCCAGGTGGTGTGGACCAGTCGAACGCGATCCCTCCACCATAGTTCTGGCACATCACCAGTGCGGCACCCCGAACCCGCGCTCCAGTGCACCGGAGGTATTCACGTGACGCTCCCTTCGGCACATGCCCGCGGTCGACTGCCCCTAGACTGCTGACCGGGTGTACCGGGCAGGCGCGGTACCACGAGCTCGTAGGCGCTCCGCGGGAACCTGCGACCTCAAGGGCAAGAGCCCAAGCCCCCGCCCCCTCGCCCGTTGCCTCATCGCCATCATCACCACCACCATCACCGCCTCCCCATCCGCCTCGTCGATGATCCTCCGCCGTCACCGTGACTGGCAGTCGCATCGAAGAGGACCTTTGGTTCCCATCCCTGAGCGGCCCCGCCGCCCTTCGAAAGGACTCCGTTGACTGCTGTGAACCCGGACAGGCTCCGTATCGCCATGATCGGGACGCGAGGCGTCCCCGCCCGCTACGGAGGTTTCGAGACCGCCATCGAGGAGGTCGGCCGGCGCCTGGCCGACCGCGGCCACCAGGTCCTCGTCTACTGCCGCAACCCTGAGCCGGACACCCCGCTGCCCAACACCTACCTGGGGATGCGACTGGTTGAGCTGCCCTCGGTGAAGAACCGTAGCCTGGAGACCCTGTCACACACAGCCCTGTCAGTGGCCCACCTGCTGCGCCGCACCCACCCGGACGCGGCCTTCGTCTTCAACGCCGCCAACTCCCCCTTCCTGCCGGCCCTGCGCGCCGCACGCATTCCGGTGGCCACGCACGTCGACGGCCTGGAGTGGCGTCGCGGAAAGTGGGGTCCCACCGGCAAGCGCTACTACCGCGCCGCCGAGGCCCTGGCCGTGCGCTACTCCGACGCACTCATCGCCGACGCCCAGGGCATCGCCGACTACTACACCGAGGAGTTCAACGCCCCCACCGACCTTCTCGCCTACGGGGCGCCCCGCATCAGCGCCGACACCTCGCGCCTGGCCGAGCTGGACCTGAACCCCAAGGGCTTCCACCTGGTGGTGGCCCGCTTCGAGGTGGAGAACCACGTCGACGTCATCGTGGAGGGCTACGTGCGCTCCGGGGCGACGCTTCCCCTGGTCGTCGTCGGATCGGCACCCTACGCCGACGACTACACCGCCCGCATCGAGTCCCTGGCCGACGGCCGGGTCCGCCTGCTCGGCGGCCTGTGGGACCAGGATCTGCTCGACGCCCTCTACTCCGGCGCCCTGGTCTACTTCCACGGCCACTCCGTGGGCGGTACGAACCCCTCCCTGCTGCGCGCCATCGGTGCCGGGGCCGCGGTGGACGCCTTCGACGTCTCCTTCAACCGGGAGGTCCTGGGCGAGGCCGGCCGCTACTGGACCACGCCCGACGAGGTGGCCGCCCTGGTCGTCTCCGCCGAGTCCGACGTGGAGGCCCAAACCGCGCGCGGCGAGGAGTCCCGCAAGCGTGCGGCCCTCTACGACTGGGACGAGGTGGCCTCCGGCTATGAGGCCCTGGCCCGACGCCTCGCGCTCGAGGGCCCGGTCCGCCGTCGTCCCTCCGGACGGCGCACCGGGAAGGCGGGCTGGTGAGCCGGGGCGGGGCGGCCGGCGCCCGCACCGGTGCCGCCCGAGTCCTCGTGGCCCACCCCTCCCCCGACCTGTACGGCTCGGACTGGCAGCTGGTGGAGACCATTCACGGACTCATCGAGACCGGCCACGAGGTCCTCGTGGCCCTGCCCCAGGACGGCCCCCTGGTGGCGGTGCTGCGCAACGCCGGCGCCCGCGTGGCCGTCATGCCCTTCACGGTCCTGCGTAAGGCCCTGCTCAGCCCCTCCGGCCTGGCGAGGCTCTCCGCTCAGGCCGCCCCGGAGATCGCCCGCCTGCGGTCGGTCATCCGTGCCAGCCGCGCCGACGTGGTTCTCAGCAACACGGTGACCATCCCCTGGTGGCCAGTGGCCGCGAGCGCGGCCGGCATCCCGGTGCTGGCCCACGTGCACGAGGCCGAGGACACCCAGCGCCGGATCATCCGCGCCGGGCTCAACGCCCCACTGCTGGCGGCCTCCCGGATCGTGGCGAACTCCGGGGCGGCCCGCGACGCGCTCCTGGACGCCCAGCCGCGACTGGCCTCACGCACGGAGGTGGTCCACAACGGGGTCGCCGGACCGGACCAGCCTCTGGAGCCCCTGCGCTCCAGGCGGCCCGGGGACTCCTTCCGGATCGCCATGGTGGGGCGACTGTCCCCGCGCAAAGGTGTGGACGTGGCTCTCGACGCCGTCGGGCTGCTGCGCCGCTCAGGGGTGGATGCCTCCTTAAGCGTGTGCGGCTCGGTCTTCCCCGGTTACGAGTGGTACGAGGCCGAGCTGCGTGAGCGCGCAGGTCGAGCGGACCTGGAGGGTCACGTCGAGCTGCTGGGTTACGTGCACCCCACCTGGCCGGTGCTGGAGGCCGCCGACGCCGTCGTCGTGCCCTCCCGGGCCGAGCCCTTCGGGAACACGGCGGTCGAGGCGATGCACGCGGCCCGGCCGCTGGTAGCCTCCCGGGTCCAGGGCCTGGCCGAGGTCGTCACCGACTCGGTGACTGGTCTGCTCGTTCCCGCCGACGACGCGCAGGCCCTGGCCGACGCCCTGGGATCCCTGGCGGCCGACCCGGACCTGGCAGCCCGGCTCGCCGCGCAGGGTGCGCGCGAGGCCGCCGAGCGCTTCTCCGTGGCCGGGTATCGCGCCACCATGACCCGCATCATCGACGAGCTCGTCAGGCACTGAGGCCCCCGCTCCACCGGGTCGGCCGGGAGCACCCCTCCCGCCCGACCCCGCCGGCAGGCGTCCCGCCGGCTGATCGAGGTGCGGGGCGGCGTCAGCGCTGGGCGGGGCGCAGCGGGTCCTCGGCCAGCCCCAGGGAGAGGCTGAACTCGCCGTCGAGGGGCTGGTCGGGCCGTTCGAAGGGGACGACGCCGTTGCACAGGAAGACGGCCATCTCCACGAAGCTGGAGAAGGAGGCCCCAATGAGGTGCTGGGAGCTGGCCAGCAGGTAGAGGTCGACCAGGCCCGAGCGCACGCCTTTGACGGTGTTGTAACCACCTTTGTCTGTCAGGAAGACGCAGCCGTCGAACTCCCCGGCCAGCTGATTCTGGGCCTCGGGGGTGTCACAGGACAGGAAGAAGGGGACGTCGGGGTGGTCGGCGCGGATCTGGCGCATCCGGTTGGCGAACCACTCCACCGGTGAGGACTCGATGGTCTTGGCGTGGGAGACCGCGTGGGTGCGCACCTGGATGCCGACGTAGGGGCGTCCCCGCAGGTGGGCGTTGTAGAGGGAGCGGACCTCATCGGCGATCTCGTCAACCGGGGTGAGCTCGCGCAGCCGCTCGGTCCAGGGGCGCGGCCCATCGGGCGCCGTCCCCTCCGCGGCGCCCCCCTTCCAGGCCGGGTCCTCCCAGGTGACGGGCAGGCCGTGGGAGTGGATCTGCCACAGGTGGCGACGGCGCAGATCGGAGGTGATCCGAACGCCCTTGGGCTGACGGTACCGGGCCACGGGCAGGAGCGCCCGGGAGGTCAGGCGCGATACGGAGCTGCCCCCTTCGAATCGCCAGAGCTCATCCATCCGGGGGCCGAAGTACTCGTCGGTGCTCCACACGTAGTAGAGGTCGCGGTCCTCGACCCGGGCGAGCTCCTGGGCGGAGAGCAGCGCACGCACACGGTTGCCCAACCCGTCCTTGCGTCCCGTATAGACCAGTAGCGCCTTGCGCCCGGTTAGCAGAGCCATAAGATTCCTTAACAGATATGAGGGGGAACAGATGGGGATCTCAGCGGGAGTGCCGGTGATCGGTTCGCCGCAGCCCGTCACGGGTCGGCCTCCCCAGGCCCGATGAGGGCCACCGACGACGAGGGCCTACTGGAGGTCGTTGCGCAGGTCGCGGTACCACTTGGGCAGGGCCAGCGCCACGTAGCCCGCGTAGCCCAGGAGCATGATGCCGTACACCCACAGGAAGACCGTGGGCGCGAAACGGGTCATGAGCACGAAGCACATGAGCCCGTAGTCCGTGGGAGCCGACAGGACCGACTTGAGGATGCCGGGGCGGGACTCGTCCTTGGCCAAAGGCGTCCCACCGTGATAACGCAGCTGATACGTCAGGATGTAACTGAAGAAGTGAATATTCTGAACCGCTCCGAAAGCCAGCGGAATAAGCAGGACCGGGGACGGTAATTCCGTAAAACGGAACAGCGAGATCGCAATGGCCCCGTGAATTGTCGAGAGCTTGATGACGTCGGCAACGTGATCGAGCCATTCACCGGCTTTGGAACCACCGTTACGCAATCTTGCCAGCTGTCCGTCAGCGGCATCGAGGGCGTAGCCGAACATGAGCAGCAGGGCGGTGGCGACGGCGGACACGACTGTGGGACGCCACAGGGCGATGAGGGCGATGCCGCTGTAGGTGCACAGTGCCGACATGACCGTCACCTGGTCCGGGGTCGCGCCCAGCCGGTGGGCGATCGCGGCCAGGACCCGACCCGCGGGGCGGTTGATGATGCGGGAGTAGAGGGGGGCACCGGCCTTGGACTTCTGAGCCCGGGACAGGGCCCTGATGTTCTCGGCGATGGTGGGGGAACCAGCAGGGGAGCTCATGAGGCTTCTCCTTGAGCGGGGCCCGAGGAACCGGGCCGGGTGTTGGACGGATGAGGAACGGCGAGATGGGGGAGTCGGGGGATGTCGGGAAGTGGTCGGGCGTGGGGGCGCGGCGTCGGCTCCCGGGCTGCGCGAGCCGGCTCAGCACCGGCGGCCGACGAGGAGGAGCTCACTGCTGGGCCAGCTCCCGACGACGCCTGGCCACGTCCCGGCGCACCCACCAGGCATACGGGAGGATCTGGCACAGGACCACCGAGATCACCGAGCCCAGGATAGGCCCGGCGGCATCGAAGGGCCCAATGAGGACCCAGGAGATGGCGAGATTCATCGGCACCAGGATGAGCACCGGAATGACCTGGAACTGCAGGCCGCGCGGGTCGGTCATGTACATGCCCAGCGGCTGCTTGCCGGCCTCGACGGCGACATAGGCGGCGAAGGCCCATACGAGCGCGGTCGGCAGGACGATCTCGCCGTGGGACATGACTCGGGCGGCCCAAGGAGTGATGGCCACCAGCGCGAGAGCCAGGAGAAGACCGCCCCCGCTGAAGGCGATGGCCGGCTTGAAGGGGCTCTCGATGCGCTTATCGGCCCGTGCTTTGGCGAACATGGGCCACATGGCGACGCCGGCCGCCATGACGGTCTGGGTGAGCATGTTGAACAGGTTGTTGGCCAGGTTGTACTCGGCCAGCGCCTGAGACTGCCCCAGGTGGGACAGGAGGAGCCGGTCGGTCTGGAAGGCGATCGGGATGGCCAGGGACTGCAGCAGCTGGGGTCCTGCGGTGTTGACGATGTGCACGCCGCGCACGCTGCGCAGCCGCGGCACGTCCCTCAGGGCGCCCTTGAACAGGGGGCGGGTGGCGCGCCAGGCGACGACGATGCAGATGACTGACACCAGGGCGTTGGCGATGTAGGAGTAGATGGATACGGCGTTGCCGCGACCCAGCCCGGTGACGACGGCCAGCAGCAGGAAGCAGGACATGGCCGGGGAGACGACCCCCTGACTGATGACCTGAGTGGTCGAGCGCCCCAGCCCGATGATGACCCGCTGCCCCACAGACAGTGGCAGGGCCGCGGCGTAGATGATGAGGCAGACGGTGGCGGTGAGTCCGCCGCCCTCCATGAGCTTGCCCCCCAGCAGCCGGGGCCAGGCGCCCAGCAACAGGATGACGACGCCGACGGTGCTGATGACCAGGGCGGAGCCGAGCAGCACCCGGACGGCGGTGGTGATCGTGCGCCGCACGGTCGAGTCGTGGGCCGGGTCGTTCGAGCTCGCCACCGTGTTGAGGATGACCGCGCCGATCCCCAGGTCGGTGAAGGGCATGAGGGTGGGGAAGGTGGCCAGCAGGCCGTACTGGGCGAAGGCGTCGGCCCCGAAGTGCCTGATGATGAGGCTGGAGTTGACCAGCCCGAAGACGCCGGACACCCCCATGACCACCACTTTGGCCACGGCTGTGGTTCCCACAGACGACCAGCTGGCGCCTGACGACGACCCCCACCTGAGGACCCCGCCGAGCCTCCGCAGCGGAGAACGTCGGGAGCCCTGGGACGCGGCCGCTCCATCACTCACCTCAATCGCTGAGAGGCTTGCGGCAACTGAGCTATCGACAGGTCGCCCACACTCAGCGGCACCCGCCGGGGCGCCGCCGTCCGCCGACTGCGCCTCGGCCGGCCCGGAAGCCGACCGGGGTGCCGAAGAACTCGACTGGGTCACGTAGCACTCCTGATGTTGTAGGAAGGTCACAATTCGGCATCGGAAAGACACCCGAAGACAGGCACGAGAGTAGACGCATCAAGGCCGGTGACCTGGTATCTTTTGTTTATCGTCTTGTGACATAGACGGTCCCCCACCCACCCCCCTTGGCACAACCCCAGCAAACCGGCGCTGACCTGCAACAATGCCGCCTGCTGGAAGAACCCTGAAAGGTCCCTCAGAGGTGCATTGACACCTCCATATCGTTGCGCACCTGTAACATACAGACATCTCAGAAACCTCTCGACTCCTCATCTTGCCCCTGCGATCTTGGCCACTTCCCACAAATAACGTCCGCAAGACTTAGTAGCATTCTAAAACGCTGCTGTTCACGACGTCCCGTCAGCACTAGCCGACCAGTTATTGCCCACCCACGATCATCCCTGCGGAGTCCACCTTGTCTAGTTCGACCCTGACACTGCCCCAGCGCGAGCAGCACCGGCGTCCCTCGACAGCAGCAGCAGCAGCCGACGCCACCTCCCCCACCGCTCCGCGCAGTCCTTGGGCACGCACGCGCCATGACCTCGTCATCTGGCTCGTCCTGTCCGACCTCTTCGCCGTCGCCGTCCCCTTCTGGCTCGCCCTCCTGGGCGGCCACCTGCCACTGGTCTGGTCCGCGACCACCGTGGGCATCACGATGGTGCTCATCGCCTGGTTCCTGGGAGCGCTCGGTATCGACGCCGTCGAGCAGGCCGGTCCCGGTACGGGCCGCTTCGTCGCCGCGGCCGCCGTGAGCGTCCCGGTGGCCCTGCTGCTGGCCGACCTGTCCGGAGTCGCCCGGACCACCCTGCTCGCCACTCTGGCGGCCCAGCTCCTCCTGGCCGTCACCGGACGCTCCATCGAGGCCGGGTGGCTGCGTCGCCGCCGCCTCGAGGGGCACGCCCTGCGTCGCACCCTCATCGTCATGGGCTCGGGCTCCCAGCCCATGCTCACCCAGCTGCGCCGCCATCCCATGGACGGCTTCCTCATCGTGGGCTACCTGTCCTCCGGGCAGGACCGCGCCTTCCACTCGGCTGAGCCCGTGCGCAGCCCCCAGCACATCGCCCAGACCCTGCACGCCGAGCGCATCGACGCCGTCATGACGG
>ERZ772948.599-NODE-599-length-23615-cov-170.477207_pt1 | contig 23615 bp, 33 predicted proteins | sample MGYA00511945_ERZ772948 | MGnify/ENA primary metagenome ERZ772948 (study PRJEB29015, sample SAMEA2737927) | human oral metagenome | biome: human oral; feature: human-associated habitat; material: dental | place: China | collected 2141 ... | reverse complement strand
GAATGAGGCCGCCGACGGAGTAGCCCTGGTTCGCGTTCGCGTTGACGCGCCAATCCGCCTGCTCCACGTACTCTTCCACTGTGGAGATCGGGTCGATGTTAACAGTCAAAATCTCGTCCTTTCTACGATGGGTCTTCGATTATACAGCCACGGGGGCTTTGATGGCGGGGTGGTGTTTGTACCCAGCAGAGGCGTAAATGTCGCTCATCTGATAATCGAATATAGAGGGCGCCTTCTTGATGCTGAGTTCGGGAAATGGGTAAGGCTCGCGGGCTAGTTGTTCTCGCACAGCCCCCACGTGGCTCTTGTATACATGACAATCCCCACCCGTCCAAATGAACTCACCTACGTCGTATCCTGTTTGCTGTGCGATCATGTGCGTCAACAAGGAATACGACGCGATATTGAAAGGCACACCCAAGAACAAGTCCGCACTGCGTTGATACAGCTGGCACGATAGCCTGCCTCCTGCTACATAGAACTGGAATAGAACATGGCATGGTGCAAGAGCCATGGCGTCCAAGTCCCCGACGTTCCACGCCGACACGATATGTCGGCGAGAATCCGGATCGGCTTTCAAGCTCTCGACGACCTCGTAGATTTGATCGATGCCCTTTCCGTCCGGTGCAGGCCAGGAGCGCCACTGGTGTCCGTACACGGGCCCGAGGTTGCCATCCGAATCAGCCCACTCGTCCCAGATAGTGATACCGTTATCCTTCAACCACTTGATATTAGTGTCCCCCGATAAGAACCACAGCAGTTCACCCTTCACTGCTTTCATCGGCACGAACTTCGTCGTAATACGCGGGAAGCCATTACTCAGGTCGTAGCGAATCTGCCGCCCGAAGACGGACAGCGTCCCCACCCCTGTGCGATCCTTCTTCTCTACCCCGTGCTTCAGAATGTCTGCGAGAAGAACCTCATACTGTCTGTCAATCGTATTCATCAAACGAACTTCCTGACCATGTCAGGGCGGAACCCGCTCCAATGCGTCTGGCCGATCACCACAACCGGCGCTTGTTTGTAACCGAGACCCAACACGAATGACAGAGCGTCGTGGTCCTCTGTGATATCGATCTCATCGAAAGGAATCCCTTTCTTCGTCAGATCCTTCTTCGTCATCTTGCACTGGACACAGCCAGGCTTCGTGTACAGCGTAGCTTTCATCATATTCTCTCCTTTCATCAGTGGGAGGCGTGCTCCCAGTCGTCTGCCGGCTGCCCGTGTGCGGCGGTGAACTCCACCCCGTTCCACGTCGTGGACATCAGCTCCGCGATTTTCGGCACCGCCCAGTCTAGCTCGGTTTCGGGGATCGAGAAAATCAGCTCGTCGTGGATTTGCGCGCGAAGCCAGTGAATGAGACGAATGTCACATTTCAGCATCCGGATGAGTGCATCCGTCATGATCTCCCGTGTCCCAGACTGCCCCATGAGCGCCGAGGACTGCGTGTAAGACCGCTCGACGTTGACGCTCATGCGCCTACCCCACGCGTTGTAGATCCAGCCGTTCTCCCCCTGATCCGCACAGTCCTGACGCCATTCGACGACCCGCGGATAGGCTTTCGCCATCTGTTTGACGAAGTGTTCCGCTATGTCTAACGGCTGTCCAGAAGCCTTGGAAATCGTCTTCGCCCCGCCGCCGTAATTCCAAGCGTGAGAGAGCGCCTTGGCTTTCTGCCGGTAAGGGTTGCGCTTGCGCGCCTCTCCGTTCGCCTCCCAGCCGTCCGGCATGTGCGCCTCGTACTCGTCGTCCCCCCAGACGGCGCGGCCCGTGATCTCGTGCGGGTCGGCGCCGGGAAGGAAGTTCTTCAGGTACGCAGGGTCCTGTGAGTAGCCGGCGACGATCCTCGCATCCGCGTTCGAGTAGTCGAACGACACCAGCTTGGAGCCGGGGTCTGGGATGAAATAGGACTTCTCTACGGCATTGTCTCCGCGAGCTGTCCACACGGTCAGGCCGGGCTTCGTCGTCGACGAGCGTCCGGATCGCTGAAGATCGTCGACCTCGGGGTGCACCCGGCCGTCAGGCTGCAGACAATCGATTGTGAGCTGCGCAAGAGAGCGCTGCCCTAGTAGTTCACCTAGCACCTTTCCGAAGGCCTCAGCGTGGCTTCCGTGGCCTCTGAGGAGATCTTGTACGACGCTGCCGGATAGCTGCAGAGCACCCGTCGGTGTGCGTGGCCACTCAGGGTGCGAGAACTCGTCCACGCCGAACGCAGCCAGGGCGTCGAGGACGCACTGCTTTCCGACGTTCGTCCGCCACGGCTGCTTCGAATCGAGCGGCATACCCACTGACTGGTGAAGGTAATCGAGCAGCTTCTCTTTCCTGTCCGCCAACTCGTAGAGTCTGTCGTACGCCTTGTCGGCGTCGATGAGGAAACCGTTCCTTGACATCTGCGCGTTGATAGCCGCCTTCAATTGTTCACGCCAGTCGTACTCGTCGACCTCATGACGAAGCAGAAGCTCTTTGAAGATGCCCCGGAGTACCACAACATCCTGCTCGGAGTACTCGCGGAATGTCGGATCGTCAAGCGGGATCAATCCGAAGTCGAGATCGGCGACCTTCGTCCCCGGGGGGTTGAACTGCTTGGCTAGATCTTTCAAGTCCATCACCTTGCCCTCCAGGCCCAGGTGATGTGCGAGGTTGTCGAGGGATAGCCATCTGCGCACATTCGAAGGGCTGAGGTCGGTGACGACGCGGCGTCCTGTCCTGTCCAAGTAGACGGACGGGGCGGGGTAGGCGATATTCGCCAGCACCATGGTGTCGATGACCTTGCGGGCCATCGTCATCCGCAGTGGTTCGTCGCTGTCTTTGCCGAACAACACAGACAAGTCGAAGTTGTGGCCGTTGTGGATCACCACTCCATCGGCTCTCCGAATAGCTCCCATAACCTCGTCGTAGTCTTCCGTCAAGACGACGGGACCTTCGCCCCATGCGTACTGACCGAGGCGGAAGAACTCACGCGGCGGCATGGACCAGCGCTTCTCGACTCCGTGGGACTCGATGTCGAGGAAGAGGATCTTCGACCATTCTCCGCCGAACGGCGACGACCATGCACCGTTGTCCAGTAAATATCGTCGCACAACACCGGCGAACCACTTAGCTGCCGTGTCGATGCCGCAGTCGTCCCACGGTTCGAGGTCGAAGACAGCGGCGCCTTCCTCGGTGTCTGACCACTCGTAGTCGAGGGGTCCGAGCTCCGGACTGGCTGCAACTGCCACCTCCTGGAACATCCCGATGTCGCCGGATGCCAGATAGAATCGCACAGTTCTCATTCGTCCACCACTATCGTGTAGAACCAGCCCTTAGACTTCTTGTTCTTACCCTTGCCTCGAATGTATTCGAGCTCGACCGGGCCGGAGATGAGACCTCTTCCTCGCAGCGAAGAGATGATGTTCTTGTACGTCCACTCGTCCAACTCAGGGAACTTGTCCCGGACCTTCGTGCACAGGATGGCGTGGTTCGCCTTGTCGCAGTGCGTGCGGATGAACGTCATGACCGATTCCTGCTGCTTGACGTAGTGGCTGGCCGTAACGTCGTTGAGCGCCTTGAGCAGACACCGCACCCAGTGGTTGGCATAGTAGATGGCGTTCAACATGTGTGTCTTGGTGATGACGCCGTCGTCCCGGTCCATGAGGCTGAACATCCCGGCGACCTGGGGAACGGTGATGCACAACCTGCGGAACGCCGACTCGAAGATAGATGACTTATCTTCGACGATGTCGAAGCGCTGTACATTGAGACACCATGTCTCGTAGCGGTCGAGCGCCTCGTCGTCTACGTCGAGGAGAATGCGGTTCACGTCGAGCTCCCGTTCCTGAAGTCGCTGTTCCACATCGGGCACATCGTCAGTCTTGTAGCACACACGGCACAGCTGGTTGACGCGGCTGGCCAACGTGTGCGCGAGCTTCTGCGCTTTCCTGTCGCGGTCTTTGCTGTTGCCGAACTTGCGGCGACTGTTGAACATAGCGGCGATCTTCGGCTTATCATCGCTCTTACCCTCATTGTCTTCTTCGATATACGTCACCCATGTGAAGCGTGTGAGGAACCCGTTCTTGAAGTTGCGCATCTCAAGAATATCGATCGACTCGTCGTAGATGCCCGTGAGGATGACGTTGAGGTGTGCGTTAGCGCGATCGACGCCCTCCGTCGTTATACGACGCGTCATCTCGACTTCGCCGCTGAACAGTTTGCACAGGCCGGCGTCGAAGCCGTTCCACGACCCGCGGTTGTCCATGATATCTCGGAACTTGTCTTGGATCTCATCGAGGGCCATGTACGTTGGTGTGTTGTGAAACGGAGCGATGTCACGCTTCATAGCTTGGATAGTGGAGTCGCTTGCCACTTTGATACTGTTAGCACGCCCTATCAGAGTACCGCACAGGTCGATGACCGCCTGAGCTCCGTTGACGGCCGTGGTCTTGTGCGCAGTACCGGATGGGCCGAGGATAAGCGGCCAGAAGCGAAGCCCCTGCTCGTCATCCCCCGTCGTGTTGATAGACCCGAAAGCGCCAATCGTCGTCGCCATCGTCACAATACTCAGAGCGGCGTGGTAGGCGTCCGCAGTGTCCGTCACTGTACGACCGTAGTCTATGTAATCCTTGACGAACGTGGGGTTGTCGTCGCTTTCTATGAAAGCCACCTCGTCGTCGGTGAGAAGCTGTATCTCGCCGGTTTGGTATTCCCGGATGGCGTTGGCGAAGCTTTCGTCTCCGAGAGCGATCCCGTTCTCGTCGAGGTGCATGAAGCTGTCATTGTACTCCTTACTGAATTTCTCGACCTCTTTCCACGTGCACTGTTCCCAATTATCTCGCCTCGGAATAGCGTGGCCTTCCTTAGTTTTCCGACCAGCGTAGACGGGGTTGTATTTGTTGCAGTGTGCGCGGAGCATCAACTGGTACACCTCGTTGTCGGTGAACGTAGAACGAAATAGCTCCATCTGGAACTTCTTGGCAGTCTGAGACCAGCTCTGGCGGCCGTCCTCGACTTCGTCGAGGTACATGGACCGAAGCGACTGCGTCTTAAGCTTGTCTTCGATGACGCGAAGCTGCTCGTCATCGCACATCGGGGGCGCTTCGCCGGCCTTCTTCGCCTCTTCGAGGCACACAACGGGGTAGACCGCCTTAATTTCATCCAACGTGTAAACGGCGCCGATGTTCTCCACCACGCGCACAGGGTAATCTGCGCCGTACTTCGTGTTGACGGAGCCCGGCACGCGAAGCAGCTTGGACGCCTGCCAGCCGGAGTCGCAGCCTTTGTCACGGTGCCTCTGATAGATGGACCTCGCAACCTCTGAGCACTCGGCCAGCGAGTATGCCTTGTCGAGGACCCACCAACAATGCGTGCGACTTCTCGATGTGCGCACAACCAAACTCGGCTCGACCTCAAATTCGCTCGGCGGGCAGGTGTCGGCCTCAGCCCACACGACATTGCACATAGCCCCTTCGTCATCGCCTGAGCGGCTCTTGCCTGTGAAGACACCGACCGAGCAGTAGGTGTTCTCATCCTCGCGCATCGACAGGTAGCGCTGGGCGAAGTCGCGCTTCTCCGGCCACTCGACGAATTTGCTTTTAACGGTCTCCTCCTCATCGAGAGGATCCATCGTCACGATGTTGACGTACCCTTCGATGTCCCCATAGATCGCGTCCAGGAATTCTATCGCTTCCATCTTCTCTTCTCTTCCTTTCTCTTCTGAACCGACGTTGTCTTATAGAGCAGGAACGGCCCCGTTGGGGCCGTTCCTTACTCCTCTCTTCTATCCGATGCTGAACTTCCTCGTCGTGTCCCGAGCAGGCTGAACCTTAGCCGCGGGTGCGTCCTGGATGACCTTGGGTTTCAGCGGCTCACCGAGCTTCTCCAGCTCGCGTTTGCCGTCGTCCACGTAGTAGGTCTCGACCGTAGCGTTGACATAGCCTCGATCGTTGTGGCGGTTACCGACTTTGACGAGGATCGTCTGGTCGGGGTCGACCAGTTCGGTTTCGTCTTCGGGGATCAGGAAGCCCTCGTCGGGGTCGTAGGCGCCGACGGCCTCCCAGAAGTTCGGAAAGCTGTAATTGAGCTTGCCGTTCTTCCAGTGGGGCTGGAGAGGGACGTTGAAGTCTTTGACGATGGCGCCGTCGTAGTCGTCGGTCGGGCCTTCGATGATCTTCAGGTCGACGACGAGACGCGGTAGCCCTGCATTGGCAGCGGACTTGTACTCTCCCTTCTCCACATCGCAGATGATCGCCCGGTAGACGCCGGGCGCCGGAACCTTGACCGCTCCGCCGCGGCCCCCGAAGTGGCCGTCGGCTCCGAGAGCGGACTTGAGTTCCTTGTCGTCGAGTTTGAATGCCTTGTAAGCGGGTTTGCGTACCATAGTGTTCTCCTCTCTCAGTGGTTGTCGCAGAGCTTCCAGAGCTTTTCGATGGTCAGGTCCTCCACGAAGGGGGGAAGGTTGAAGCGGTTCTTGGCCCCGATCGTTCGGGATGCGAACATCTGCGCTTCCGTGTGCGACTCGCCGGTTTTCCGGTCGGTGTCCAGTGACAAATGTACCACCACGTCGGGCGTCTGTCCAACCTTGGCCCGCGAACCGGATCCGCGCCAAGCGAAGTCGGCCACCCCGTTGTCGTCGGTCTTCTGGTGGACTACGAGGATGGACAGCACCCCGGCGTCCTTCAGAAGTGGGAAGATCCCGTTCGATCCAGTGGTCTTCTTAGCTGCCTCCGTCCAGATAGCGAACTTGTTGGGGTTCTGCTTGGCCATCTCGACGGCTTCGAAGTGGTCCGCACACCAGTCGTTGTAGACGTTGAGCGGATCGATGACGATCGTCTTGTACTCACGGGGCATCTCGCCTGTGAGGAACGCCACGAGGATGCGATCCGTGTTGTGGATCCAGCCTTCCTCCTTGGTCATGCCCTCTGGTATCGGCATGTTCTTAGGCCTGACGATGTCAATGTTCTCAGGCGGCACATCACGGGTAACGCCCGTCGTGCTACCTTCGAGATCGAGGTACAGCACTGGCGACGTAGGCCCGAACTTAGCAGCCGAGGCTGCGAACGTCGTCTTCCCCTGACCGTAGTCGGAGTAGACGAGGATCTGCTCGGGTTTGCTGAGTTCGTCGGGTTTGATGATGAATGATTCGATGTCGAAATCTGTCATTCGTCTTCTCCTTTCTCTTGACGGATGTAAAGCTGTTCTGTGCTCTTAAGGCATTGAAGATATTCCTCTGCCGAAGCCAGTGATTTCACTCTTTTCGGATCCAGCTTTTGAACATAGCAACGTCGAAGCGTATCTCCAGGTAGAGCCTTTTCAGCCTTCGATATATCGAAACGGTGAACCTCCCTTCGTGTCACTATGTATGGGCCGGCTACTCCGGACTCACCGACCTGCAGCCTTTGCTTGATAGCTGCAGCGAGTTCCTTCTTCCTCTCTTCGAGGCTGTCGATGAGTCCCGATATGTAACCGTACTCCAGAATGTCGTCTTGTTCTTTCATGTCGCACACCCCCGGTTATTTGTCCTTCTTAACGGCCAGCACGTTGCAGCGATAACAGCCGGGATATGACGGAAAGTCCGTGAAGCCGTCGCACAGGGCGTCGATGATGTGCTGCCCGCGCTGCCACACTCGCTCGGCTTTCTCACGGTCATATTCAAGTGTGAAAATCTCCACATCGGACACCTGCGAAGCATCCCTCGGAATGAAAACGACTTTGATCTTGTGCACCGTCCCCTCGCCGTCGCGGCGCTCCTTACCGAGCGCGTAGAGGTGGGTCTGTGCGACGTAGGCGATGTACTTGGCTTTAGCGCTGTCACCCGTCACATCCGGTACGTCCCCATGCATCGAGAACACCGCGCTGAGCGCCTTCAGCTTGGATCGGGTGGTCGTCTTGTAATCGACGATCGTCCCGTCCTCGGGGTCGTAGGCGTCGGCCGTGGACCGGATAAGCCCGTAGTTCTCATAGAGCCCGAGCTCGAAGCGCTGCTCCAGTTCCCATTTGGGGAAGAGCCTCTTCGCCCAGTACTCCAGGCCTCGATGGATGTCAGTTCCGATCCTCGCCCCCATGACGAAGTTGGACTCCCGCATCTCGCGGGGTTTGAGCGCCACTCCGCTCTTGTCCTTGATACCCGGAAGGATGTCCTCGGCCAGGCACAGCGCACACGGGTTGGAAAGGTTCGATGCACCCACCCGGATCTGCTTGTCGCGCCGGGTCTGGGGCGTGAACAGTGACAGCAGTTCGTCGTTCCTCATACCAGTTGAAGCTCCCAGCCTTTGTTGATTGCGAAGTTGACGATGTGCTTGCATTCGATGACAGCGGGTGTATCGCCCGTATTGTGCAAGATGATCGGCCCGTCCTTGTACTTAAGTGTGGTGTGCGGTTCCAGGGCGGCACGCTGCGTGTCGCGCTGGCCCCACACGTGTTGGATGAACGGGACAGGTGCGAAGTAGAGCAGGTCGTTTTCCATGAGGTTGCGCATGTCCGCAAGCCCAAGACAGTAGTCCGCACCATTCACGTCCAGCCATTTCCCAAGAGCTGGAATAAACGCATAACACTTGTCCATGTTATCGAACAGCATGGGTGCGCCCTCTAAATGGCCGTTAATGTAGTCATCCATCATGTGCCTCCTTTCTCTGTTAACCGAGAACGACGGCCTCCTCGGCCCCGAACCCGGCATTACTCGACTCGAAGAACTCATCATAATGCTCGTTGTACCCCACGCGGCAGTCGAACAAGTCGAGCGACTCCACCGGATACATCTGGTAGCCCCTTGCCACGAACAGCTTCAGGTCGCCGTACTTGGCGCGGGCTTTCTCAAGGTCCTCGATGAACTCCGTGATCGTCATGATGTTGTCCTTTCTCTCGATTGGCTTGTGCCTCCACCGTACACGCACAGCCCCCGGCAGTGCAAGCCGGGGGCTGTGTGATATAGCTCACTTGTTCAGTACTGAACGATTGTTCTCCGCCTGCTGTGCGAGATGCTGGAACGTGCCGTCGTCCATCGTGTTCCGAGCCTGGAAATAGTAGCGGATGATCCGCTCGGCAGGCTGGCCCATCCGGTTCAGCCTGCCCTTCGCCTGTTCGCACAGCATACCGTTCAGGTCCTCGTCCAGCCACACCTCCACGTGACACACCCGCTGCAGACCGTCCAACCCCTCAGCCGCAGCGCCGACCGTGCACAGTAGGACCTGCACATCCCCCGCTGTGAAGCCTGCAAATGCCTCACTACGCGCCTTAGCCGATTGTGCACCCGTGTACAGGGCGGTCTTCGCACACACCCTGTGTGCAACAGCATTCGCGAACCGCTGGCTCGACGTGAACACCAACAACTTGTCCCGAGGGTGGTGCTTCTCGATTAACGCGTTCAACATGTCGATTTTCCTGGAGCGGCAGTCCGAGTCGAACGTCACCCTGTCCATGTCGATATCAGGGTCGTACACCATGCACGGCTCACCCAGCGCCACTTGACGCAGGCGCACAAGCTTCACGATCGGGAGAGACGCCACCAGCAGGCCGCCCTCGATCTCCGTGATCAACTCATACTGCAGGCTGTCATATATCTCACGCTGCTTGTGCGTCAATTCGCACTCGACGATACGCGTGTCCACGGGCTTCCTATCAGCCGGCAAACCCACAACGCACGGCAAAGACCGAAGGAAAGCCCCCGGTTCCTTCTCGGCGACGATCGTCTCGATCTCCTGCAGTCTGCCGTATCTATCATGTATCCAACTGTTCTGGACGATACACCACCTCGCTTTCCAGCGGTGGAAAGAGCCCTCCACGAACAGCCAGTCCCTCTTGTCGTGAGACAGCGGAACTCGGCTCGGATCTTCAACGTTCCACCACAACCAGCGGCAAATCGACCACAGCCCTTCGAAGCGGTTGCCTTGCGGCGTAGCGGACATGGCCAGCTTGAAACCAGCATTCCGCAGGCTCCACATGGCCTTCGCCCTTCCGGATTTACGGTTCGATGCCGACTGCACCTCGTCATAGACGACGAAGTCAGGTTTAGCCTTAATCCAAGGGAGAAGGTTTTTCTTACCCTTCTCAGCATTCTTCCCGTTCAAATCCGACAGGCCGAGGTACTCCCGTCCCACGTAGTAGACGCCGGGGACATGTCGGCTTAAGTCGTCGAAGTAGTCGAGGTGCTTAGAATCGATCCTTTTGAACGGCAAATCGACGCCCTGCCTGGCGAACGTCGCCTTCCACGCAGAGACGATCTGCGGCTTCGCCGGCCCCACGATCAACGTCGTAGCCGGCTCAAGCCGCTTCGCCACCTCCACCGCACACAGAGTCTTTCCCGTCCCCGTATCCGACACATCCAAAGCGGCCCGGAAGCCATCCCGCTGTGCGACGACGGCCTCCACCTTCTCCAACTGCTCGGGTGTCAGTTCGAGTGGTTGTTCGATCATGATCGAACAACCTCGAATTTCTCGCACGAGATATCGATCGAACGCACCAACAGGTCCATGTTCAGACCGATCGAGAATGCCTTGATGTAATACTTGTCCACATCCGCCTTGCCCTCAGGATCCTTCGTCAGAAGGAACTCAGTACCATCGTACTTACGACGGCACCACACATACCCCTGGGACCTCAGAATGCCCGTCACCGAGTCAGCCGGGCACTCCTCACCCTTCACGTGGAACGGCGGGTCATAGAAGCGATCCACCGTATGCCTAGAAGCGTCATAGTAGTACCCAGATGGAGCCTTTCCGGGGTGGAACGGAGGTTCATCCTGCTTGACCAGAATCAATCGAATCCCGTTGCACGTGTAGAAGATCTGCCGCTCCGACGCGTACCCGATGCTGATCGCACGAAACGGTTTACCCTTGGCACCTTCCACCGTCTCCCGGTATGAGTTGTGCATCGCCTCACTCGACGTCGGCACATACTCCAGTGTGTCATCCGCATTGACGGCGAACCAGCCCTCAAGCGACCCCTTCTTCCCGTACAACAACTGCCTCACAGCTTACCCTCCTCTTCTCTCCTAGCCCGGCGTTCGAACGAATCCTCCCCGCCTATCACGCCGAACAGCCTCTTCTGTCCTTTCTCCACGCGGTCCGCATAGTCCCTGCATTCGAGTCGCACAGGGCAAATCGAACACACCCACTTGGCCCGCGCATAGTAGGGGTCGTCCTCCACGTCGGCCCCCTCGCTAGGGGCGAAGAACAGGTGCATGCCAATGTCGCTCTTCTTGCAGCGCGCCTGCTTGACCCATTCTTCGCCCCTCCAGATGTCGGCGATATCCATTACCGTTTCTTCACACGCCCCTTGAGACGGGACAGTTGGGGTCCGATCGGGTTTCGATAGTGCCCTTTTTTGTTGTACGGTTCCCTAGCCTTCGACGACAGTTTCATGAACGACACCTGTGCGATCGGCTCCACACCGGTCGAATCCAACAACAGGTCGAAAACCGTCGGAAGGATCAACGGGTAGGAGTTGACGTTGTACAGCTCCAGGGTGATCATCCCCTCGAACCCCGGGTCGATGAAGCCGGCGGTGATGTGCGTCATAAGCCCGAGGCGGCCCCAGCTCGACCGGCCCTCCACCCGTGCGGCGATATTCGCTGGAAGAGTGAACTTCTCCAAGGTCGCGCCAAGCCACAATTCACCGGGCGGGAGAACGAACTCGCTCCGTGCGCCCCAGGCCACATGCCGCTCACCTGTCTTCGTGTTGAGGAAGTACGGGCCTAGGTGCACGTCGTAACTAGCCGGTTGAAGGCAATCATCACGGAGCGGGTCCACCAGTCCCGTACGCTTCGCCAGTTTTTCAATATCCCTGTCAGATAACATTGAATACCATCTCCTTTCCATCTAGTGTGTATTGGTTCAGTCTGAACATCACGACGGGTTTTTGATCGCCCGGGTCGGCTGCGCAAATGCGCAGCATGTCGAAGCCGTCGCCGTGGTTGACGTCGACGCAGCCCACCGTGAAAGGGACCCTATTCGCGTCGATGCGCACACGGGAGGCGCCGTTCGACACAGCGTCGTAGTCGTCGTCCAGGTGAAGGCACAGCCCGCCGTCCGATACCGTCACGGACTGGACGCGAGAGCCCACCAACGCCTCCCTCATATGGGAGACGAAGACGGGCAGCGGATCGGTCGGCTGGGACAGTCCGATCACGGCGACGACGTCGTTCGTTCTGTCGAACAGTTGCCACGTATACGACCCGTCTCCCGTCCGCCTGCGCACCATGCACTTGAGAGGCATGGCGCACACGGGCGGCGCCGGGCAGTCAACGGTGAACTCAGACTTCTTCAAGTACACTGAGGCGCCGTTACCGAAGAAGAACGTCGTTCTGATGACAGAGTCAACAATGCGATCGACGGTCCACCCTTCTCGCACAAGGGGGTCGAACAGGTCGAATATGTGCTGGAGCAGTTTCTCGTCCTTACTCATCAGCCGCGCCTCCGTCTTTGAAAAGCAGCTCGACAGCATGACCCGCTGCGGTTTCGATGTATGTCGCGTCCCCTTGGTCGATAATGTGTTCCACCGGCGAGTCCACCGCCAACCAATTCACGGAGACGCCCGTAAGCCCGTCGGCCTCCCCCGTGAACACCACGCCGTCCGTCAAGCGCACGTATCGTTTGTATTGGTTGACGTTCATCGAGCTGTTCAGCCTCTTACCATAGAGCTCACCGAGCAGCCACTCTTTCCGGGTGAGGTTCTTAAGCTCCACCTGTGCTATGACATCGCTCTTCTCGTCGAAGAGCAAGACCTGCCTGAAATGGTCATTGTAATTCACATGATCAATGAGCACGTCAAGCGTATTCAAACCATAGCGTACTACACGGTACCCCCAGCCATTCACCCTGCGCAGGGGAAGCGCCACGTGGCTGGACAGGCTATTGAAGAACAAGTGGCCGTCTCTCACCTCCAAGCCCATCAGCGGGAAGCCCTCAAGCCGTTTTAGTGCGTCCACGTAGTCCCGTGGTTTTTCGAATTTCATAGTGCTATGCCCTTTCTCTCTTTTGCCGTGTGCGTCCAGCCTATACGAAAAGGACGGGGGCTGTCAAGCCCCCGTCCTGTGAGATGCGTCACTGTCTGTTACAGCGTTGTGTGCTTGCGGACGGACACCAAACGCCACGAACCCGTTGAGCAGTTGTTCTCTTCCCACATGTCGCAAACTGCTGAGCTCCGGCCCGGCTTCAGCGTCAAGGACCCGTCTACCTCTCTCCACAGTCTACACAGAGTCCGGGTCGACGCGCTGCCTGGACCGGGGTTGACGCCTTCCTCCACAGGGGAGAAATCGCACAGCCACAAAGAGCCCACGTCGTCCGCCCGGGACAACGTCCGCCACGGGTTCGTCTCCTGATTTTCCGCAACAGGCGGAAACAACACCACATCGTACAAAGACACGTGCATGTGCTCCATATACGCCTGAGGGCTGTCTAAATCCAACACGTTCATATCGCCGACCGTCACGTAGAAACGGTCGAAGAAGCACAGCACCATGCGGAAACTCGACGAGTCAAACACCCGCACACCGTGTAGCTTGTACGGGTCCAACGGTTCTACGAATACCGGAATGTTGTCGAGATCCTTGAGAGGTACCAGACTCACAGTGCGCGCTTCGACGTCCACGTGCAGCACGCCGTACATCGAACCCTCGAAACGGATGTAGTACTCTCTCAGCTTAGAGCCCTGACCGGGCGGAATCAATTTCAAACCCATGGTATTCATCGTCTCCTTTTTAATCGTCACCCAAATAGAACAACCCGATGGTATCGTGGTGCGGATACAACAGCACCTTCAGCCGCTTCGTCAACGGGTTGTATCTCGTCATATACCTCGCCTCCTCAGTGTTCACCGCAATCGTTCCGTCCTCCCTGTAATAGCGCACAAGCGGTGCGCTAGGCGCGGTGTCGTACGCTTCCGCTATAGCGCTGGCGATGTCCTTGTGCGTCATATTGTGAGGCACCTCACTTTGAACGTTCTGACGAACTCGTCTTTCTTCATGTCAAACGGCTCACCTGTATCCGGCTCGCAGTGGATCGTCTTAGTCCCAAGGTTATACGTTAGGTCGCCTAAGAAAAACTCGTTATCTGACTCCAACGACACCGCTACACATCCGTGCAGCATCTCTGTGTACGGATTCTGCTCTCCATCTTCTACAGTGAACATGTTCGACCAATCCTCCGGCACCAGCTTCTGCAACACCGTGTTATAGCACATGCCAGGCGGAAGGCGGTGGTGCACCAGCAGAATGTCTCCGTAGGGGTTCGTGTACGGCGCCGCCTCGTCGCATGTCGTCAAGTCGAAGTGCACTGGCAGATGTTCGTCGAAGCGGGGACTATCCGCGTCCACGTACACGAAACCACGGTTCCGGATGTATGCGCACAGGGAGTCCTCGTGGTCGTAAAACAGCATGCTAATCCTCCTTTCAGTAAGGCTCGACGATGACCAACCACGGCTCGTCCGAGGTCTCATCTTCGAAGAACGACGTGATCACGTCCGACGTCGTGTCCGTCTCTTCGATCACGGACACCGCACCGATCTCATTCTTAAGCTCAACCGAAGCGGCGGGGGAGAGGACGATGGATACCTTATCCAGGCCCTCTTCGAACCACCGGCTGACTACGAAGGACACGCACAGCCCCGCAGGCTGTGAAGAAACCGTGACCTTCTCCACTTCATGGTCCAGTATCAAACCGAACCGCGTGTTGTCTTCATCGTATTCTGCCGTCACAGACGCCAACTCCACATCGCCGACGTCGAAGAGCGTCGTCTTACAAACCCAATCGTCCGTGTAGCGCTTCGTACAGGAGGACACCCACTGCCCCTTCGGCGTCACCGGAATATCCAAGCTTCTCACGTTCGGTTTCTTAGCCAGCTCTGCCAACAGCCCCGGTGTGTAATCAGTTCCTATCATGCTTTTTCTCCTTTCGTTCTGCGGAACCCAGTGCTGGGTTCCGCGTCGTGTCATGCTTAAAGCAGGTAGTCGGCTTCGTCCTCGGAGTAAGGCCGGGTCGCCGTCACGAGCTCTGCGAACGGCGCTATTAGGCTCACCGTCACATCGGCCGGGCCGTACTCCACGTCCACCGCCGTTATACGGCGCCCGAACTTGCAAGTCGGTCCCACCTGCACGTCCGCGAACGGGAAAAGGCCCACGGGCTCCTCGCGTGTGCTATCGCCGTCTTTCAGGATTGCGTAAAGCCGGCCGTCTTCCGCGTGGCGCGCGCCGACCAGTTTCTCGCCGAAGAGCGAATCGAACCGCGTGCTCACGCCGTCCGACGTCAGCGTCATAATCTCGAACCCGTCTGCGTTGTAAAACCGCACAGTCGAGCCCTCGGCGGTGCGAGTGTCGACGATCGAAACCGCCTGCCGGTCGACGACGTCGAGGTGATGGGTGACGGCTTTCGCATTGAACCAAGTGGCTGCGTTCTCAACAGTAGGCATTGTCCTCATGATGTGTTCCTTTCTCTCAAGCCGGCGGTTGTCCCGCCGTGGTGATTACAGCTTAGGCGCACACGGGGCAGCGGTCAAGCGCCCCGTGTGCAATGTGCGTCACATTCCCCTTTGTAAGCCCGTGGCCCACCCGGCTATCTTCGCGGCCACGGAATCGGGCGTGTCGGCTGTGCGGTCCACCGCGATCGGTACGAACCTCGACATCTCCCCCGCGACGAACGCGTTCGTCAGGAACGTCCGGTACGCCTCGGCGACGGGGATGGGATTATAAGGGTTGGGACCGGGGAAGTCCGGGTCCGTCAGCTCGGCGGGGTCGCGGGGCGTCAACACGAACGTCGTCAGCGGAATGCGGTTCAGCCAGTTCAGCGTGAGCGCTGTGTTCTCCGGGATCTTTTCGTTTCTAAGGTGTGCGTACACCACGGTGCTAAGCGCCCACCTGTCCAGGATGTACAGCTGTCCTTCGCTCGCACTCGTCGGAGTGTTGGGGAACAGCACGGGCTCCGGTCGGAAGGAGAGCCAGTTCTCCATGTCCCTCGCGTAGTCCTCCGCCGTCAGGCGGTGGTTTTCGATTTGTGCACACGCTGTCAGCACGTCCGTGGGGAAGTGCCGTATGCGCACAGGGGAGTAAGAGGGGGCGGCGGTGCGGCTTTGAAAGAGCTCTTTCAGGGCTGCTGCTACAGTCGACTTCCCCACTCCGTCGGGACCCTCCAGTGCTATGTAGACTGCCATCGTCTATCGCTCCTTTCGTCTATCGCATATGCGGCGCGGGCGTGCAGGATATGCCAGTCGCACACCCCTCTTCCGAGAATGCCTCAAACCACGTGTAGTCCTCCACTGCGGTCCACACCGTGTTCGTCGTGGGCTTACCGGGCCACAGCACATGGTAATCGGGTAGGGGCACGGCCCCCTCGTCGATCACAGTGCCCGGCGCTATCCCGTAGCCCAAGTCGCACACGCAGTCCAACGGCAGGTTCTTGTGCACAACCGCATCCACTTCTATCAAGGGGTTGGAGAGCCTATCGCACAGCTCCAACGTCGCCTTTTGCGGCGTTGTGCGCACACGGACGAGCCCCACCGTGAAGGGCTTCCGCTTCTCTTCATGCGGCTGCACGCATATCGAGTGCGCAAAGGGACTACGGCCGTATAGCACCATGGAGCCGGAGCGCACAGTGCCGTGGCGGTCCATCGCGGCGGGTTCGACCGTGCGGCCCGGAAGCGTCGCCAGGAAAGCGATGTCGAAAAAGGCCACGATCGTCATGCTGCGCCTCCTTCCGCAGTTACATCGTCCAATTCGTCCAAGCAGAACGGCCACCCGCACACCGACAGGTGCGGGTTCAACCCCGTCGATTTGATTATCTCCTTCACGGCGGCCCGGGCCCCAGCGCCCTGTAAGCCCACGGGGATGATTTCGTCACTCTCGGCGCGGGCAGTCGGAGCCGGCGGATATTGCAGCACAATGTGCGTCATGGCGTCGGTCGCCAGAGAACGGCGAGGCATGTATGCAGCTTGCACGTCGCAGTAGAAGCCGTCCAGCCGTTGAGAGAGCCACTTGCGCACAGTGAACTCGACCTCGGGGTCCATGCTGTGTACGAACACCCACCTGTGAACGTCTTTTTCGGCGAGGCGGCCCGTTGCGCGCTGCATATACAGAGCGCCCTGCGAGCGTGCGGGCATCGTATAGCGTGTCATGTTGTCTATTCCCTTCCTCTAATGTCTTTCGCCATCTTCACCGCAGCCCTGTACTCCGGCCACTGCTTCTCGTAGGGCCGGCGGTCCGCATCCCAGTAGTCCTTGTAGCTCAGCCCGGGGTTGGCCGCTATGAACTCGGCCAGAGAAGTGTAGAAGGCCTCCTTGAAGCGCTTCGCCCGGAGTTTGCGGGCTCTTCTGTCAGGGTCCGCCGGGTCCTTTCCGCGCAGGTCCACGCTCGACAGCGGATTTGATTTGAATTCGCGGAACATGAGCCTCAGGCGCTTCCGGGGTGCGGCAGTGGGGTCTTCCGCGGGGTCACACAGCACATCGCACAGGGAGGAAGGCGTGGCGACAGCCACCCCGAGGTTCCTTAGCGCTGCCACCAATGCGTCGGTTCGCTCGCCGTCGGGGACAACCAGCACCAGTCTGTCGGCATAGTTCGGATTGAGAACGATTCTCACTCCGTATTCCATTTCAGCTCGCACACGGAGGTCTTGTGCACACAGATTTTCGTCGGCGACCTCGATCGCCACGGTCATCCGTTTCATTTCGATTTCTCCTCTCATTCGAAAATGTATTTTCGATCGGTTTCGACTCAGTTCTGCCGATCGATTTCAACTCGATTTTTAGCATAGGGGCGGATCGATTTCAAGTCAAATCGTCAAATGTGAATTTGGTCACAGTAGTGTTGTGAGGGGTTGTGTTATAATCGCGCGCCCGCGCGCCCCCGACACGTCGCACACCCCATAGATCGGCGAGTTTCCGCGGATTCGGCGGGGGTTGAGACACAGTGTCTCGGTCATAGGGGCAAAAGTAGTTCAAAATTGAATCATTCAGGACTGAACGTATTAGTTATTTCGCTATATGTCGAAATAAGGACGAGTCCTACTCCTAATACACCACCCCCACACAACTTACTAACACATTATATCTGTATATCTATAGAATTAAGATAATTTCCTTAATCCTATATATTTTACCCTATAACCCTACTATTATCTAGGCATGTATGCCTTATGTAGAAGCGGATCCCACCTCGCCGAATCCGCACTTCTTGCCGTTTGCTGTCGTTTGAGAACAACGTGTTTTGCGTCTGTTCAGTTTTGTCACATCCTTCACACGCTTCCGCTGCGGGGTGCTGTGCGCCTGGGCTGTGCGCCTCCTCGCGGGCCTAGTTGCGCCTCAGGATCACGAGGTTGCCCTCTGAGGCGTTTTCAGGGTCGCCCCGGTAGGGTCGCTAGGGTCAGGGGCTGAAATCGCCTCAGAATCGATCCTCGTGCGTCTGAGGGGGTGCCGCTCGACCGCCCGGTGCTGTGTGGTGTGCGCCTCGGGACTGTCCGTTCCGCCGACCGCCGGTCTAATTTCCCTTATCTTTGAGCCCCGAAATTCGAAAATGGTCCTCTTTGTAGCCGAAATCTGCCCCCGAAATTCGAAAAGGGGCTTCTTTGTAACGTTTAATGACAACCTTTACCTACGTAACCGTAAGTTACTGCTACGTAGGTGTAAGTTACCATGTGGTAGGTTACGCTGACGAAGGTTACTGGCGAGTAAGTTACCCAGTGGTAGGTTACGGCTGCGTAGGTGTAACCTACTGCTACGTTGACGAAGGTTACCCCGTGGTAGGTTACCGTGGCGTATGGCGCTCAGAAATGTGGCGAAGGACACACCGCTGGGGCTTGACACGGGGGGGTGGCGGTTGATAGAATGGAGGTACAACAAAGGGGAAAGAGAGAAAGGAAACCCCAATGGACATCGAGATCGACTTCTTCGAAGAGCTCGGCGGCTACTACACCGCAGACCTGGCGGACATCCTGGAAGACTTCGAAGGCTGACCCGAAGGCCCCCGCTCCGGCGGGGGCCTTCCCATGCCCGCAGACGCCCCTCAGAGGCCCGAGAAGGCCCCTCAGAGCGCCGCAGACGGCCCCGCCTAGGCCACCCTACCGGGAGGGCCCGCCAGGCCCTCAGAGGGGCGATTTCGAAGCCTGAGGGGGCGCCCTCGAAGGCCGGGGGTGTGCGCAGCGGCCCCGGAGACGGCCCCGAGCAATTACGCAACGTCGGTGTTGCGAAAATCCCGGAACTTGATATGTGATCTTCGTCTCACTTTCCGAAATCGGGACTAAGGTCCTAGCTCGAGGAACCATGTGAGCAATCTCACACTCGGAGTGGCTCTCGAGCAACCATGTGAGAAATATCACAATGTGGGATGCATCACACTCGGAGGTGCTCTCGAGGCTCTCGAGCAACCATGGAAAATACATTTTCCAGGGGCTCTCGAGCAACCATGAAAATGTGACGCACATCACGCTGCAGCGGCTTGACAGCGCCGCTCGACTGTGCGAGACTAGAGCCATCGGAACGAAGAGAGAAAGGAAACTCCGATGACCGCGAAGTACCCCTACAGCCAGGCCCTGGCGAAGTCGCTCACCGAGAAGCTCGGAGGCCTCGCCTTCGTCCTGCCCGACGGCGCAGTCCAGGCGGACACCCCCGACGGCACGCTGACCGTCTACGCCGACGGCGCAGTCCGAGTCCGCGAGTGCGGCGAGACCGAAGCCTGGCCCACCCTCCGGAGCGCCGTCGCAGACTGGGGCGTGGAAGTGTGAGCCACCCCACTCCGGAGGGGCTTGACAGCCCCTCCGGAGGCCCGCTAGAATGAAGACATCGGAACAAGAGAGAAAGGAAACTCCGATGAACACCTGGAAAACCGCCGACGCCGTCGTCAGGCACCTGGAAGCCGCAATCCCCGTCTACGACGTCTCCGAGCACGGCTACAGCCTCTACGTCAGCCTCGTAGACGGCCGCGACTTCATCGTCGACGCCCCGTTGGAGGGCGACGTCAGGATCACCCCCGGTGTGCGCACCCACGAAGGCGGCCTGCAGCTGCTAGAGGACCTGGACGCCGAGCTCCGTGTGCGCGACGACGTAGGCGGGTGGGCCTGGTGAGGCGCTTCTGGGCCGCCGTCGCCGTCGCAGCCGGCATCCTGGCCGGCTGGGGCTGCGGCGAAGACCTCGGCCGCTGGGACGCCTACGCGGGCATCCGAGACGAGCCGACGGTGCTGGGCCTGACTGTGATACAGGTCATACACTATGGGCTTGACGCCGACGCCCGATAGCCACTAGACTAGAGATATCAGCGAAGACGAGAGAAAGGAAAAAGCTGATGCACACCACCACCTTCATCCCCGAAATCGACGTCCCCGACTTCGTCGCCAGCCTCCGGGCAGACCGCGAGCGCCAGCGAGCACGACGTCGAGGCCGCCGCCAGCGCCGCGGATGGGAGGCCTGAGCGATGACCTGGCTCGACTTCGCCGCCGCCACCTGGGACGCCTTCTACGGCATCCTGTCCACCTGCGAGGCGCTCGTGGAGCACCTCCCGACGTCGCTGCAGTGCTTCTTCGACTGGTGCTGACTGTGCGATACACCACAGGCCCTCGGGCTTGACTTCGGGCCCGAGGCCCACTAGACTTAAACCATCGGAACAACAGAGAGAAAGGAACACTCCGATGCACCTCTACCCCTACCTGACAGCCGTCGCCGATGAAGACGTCCTCGACGCCGCCGCAGACGTCCTCGCCGAGCGGGGCCTCGAACTGGACGACGGCGTCGAGCTTCTCTTCGACGCAGACTGGGAGGACGAATACTGCGAGGCCGCATCCGAAATCGAGCGGAACTGGGACGAGATCCAGTACGACGTCGTGGCCACCGTCTGGGACCGCGCCGACGCCGAGACCCGGACCGACCTGTGGCGGGAGGACGCCGGCGCCGATGACCCGGAGGATCCAGTCGACGCCGAAGGCATCTGGGACCTGATGCGGACTGCGGTGCTGGAGCGCTGCGGCAGCGTCTACGCGCACACGCCGATGGCCGAGGCTTGCATGGACGCCCTTCGAGCGGCGTCTCCGAAGGCGTTGGCTCGGGTGCTGACCGTGCTCGAATGCGATCGCGTCGCCGACGCCGTGGCGTGGGGGCGGCGCACAGCGAGGCGGGCCTTCACCGTCGAAGACGGGTGCGTGGTGGTCCGAGCCGGAGACGGCGGCGCAGTCCGACATCGTCTGTGGCCGGCCTTCGGCGAGGCTGAGCGGCTCGACGGCGCCAGGGTAGTGGAGACGCTGGGCGACGCCCGTCGAGCGGTCGGACTGTAGTGATGTTTCACGTGAAACGGAATCGGGTCGACGCCGAAGGCGGCGCCCGGGGAGGGAGGCGCTATTGAGAATCACTCTCACTAAGATATGGGTTGGAATAGTTGGACTCATGTACGCTGGTTGGTTCGTCTGCGTGATGGTGGAAGCGCTAAGCTACGGTACGGTAGGGTAAGTAATACAAGTTGGAGTGGTAGGAAAAGTAGCCCCTAGGACGTTAGTCCTAGGGGCTACTTGTATTTTTGGTGGGAAAAGTTGGAATTTTTGGAGGGGTGGGTCGACTTGCATGGGGGGACCCAACCGCATATATAAATCGCTATTTTCTGATACTGGAAATCAGACTACAGTATGATCGCTATAATAGGACCCGTGCACGATATAATCCTCGTCTTCGACCACCTTCTAGGGGCGCCAGCAGTAGGCTTAGGTGCCCTTATAACCGCTATAGCGACCCTCTATACGTCATTGAAGACCAATAGAAAGGTCCTTAGCGTTAAACAAGACATGGAAAACAACCATGGGAGCTCCTTACGCGACGCTATAGACCGTATTGAGACCAACACGCGCACACTAACGGACCTCGTGCACATGCACACGGGGCAGCTGGACGACATCCAGTGTGCTGTGCGCCGACACGACGACGAGATAAAATCATGGCATGTCAACACCACCGAGCCCGCTTCCCCCGCAGCACCCCCTTGTGCGCATACGGAAGATCTACAACGAGGCGACGATAACGCCTAACCCGACACCCCCCTACGACTCGACGCTCCTCCTGACACCCCCGCCTCCCCCCAAACCCAACCCCGATCAGCCGCTGGGCGCTACAGCGGCCTCCCTGGCGGCGCCTATTCCGGCCCTCACACCCCTGCTCAAAATCGAACGGGTGCCCGTCCCCTCCACGGACCCTGACCCACTCAAGCATAACCGCCTGCAGGTGGTGTACAGCCTGTCAGCGAATATCGTCACCACAGCCCAACTACGTAACAAGGACAACACCCCGCCGACCCCGAACAACCCCACCAGCGCGCCGAACCAGTGGGAGGTGGGCTGGCTGCTGTGGTGCTTCAGCCCGGATCCGACGCACCCATATGACCCTAGCCCGACTAGCAACAGCAATTTCCGCTTCTATGCTTTGTGCTTGAAGCCCAACGGCTGGGAGGTCTCCAAACAGGACCCTGCCTATCCGGGCGGGCAGCGTTTCCTGAAGTCGAACACCGACACCGATCCGAGGAAGTTCCCCCCGCACAACACGGAGAGCAACAACGCAGACGAAGCGAGTGTCAACCCGTACTCTGTACTCATCAAAGCCTGCCACGAATATTCGCTGGGCACCACCCCTGCGCAACTAGAGAACGACGTAATACCGGCTAATCGGAACTCTGAAGCGGGCAACAAAGCACGACTGACCCCCGCTAGAAATGTGTTCCACATCTTCGTGGAGAGCCAGCTGTTAACCACTGTCGTCGACGAAGAAAAGCCGCTGCCCCCGCACATTCCGGCGTTCTACGCCGAGGATGCCCGTGTGCGCTTCACATCGATGTGGCATGCGACGCCCAAGCGACCTCAGCTTCGACCGTCTCCGGCTGACTACGACCCGCTGGCCCTGCACGCGACGGGCTACCCGCCTCAGGGGGTGGTATGGTTCTAGGCATGGAAGAGAGCTACCATGATAGAACAGTGGACTTCACATATGCAGCTGAGGACGCTTACACGGCCTACACGAAGAGGGAACCGGGGAAGATGCCTATGGACAACCGGGCCGCCGCGGTGTTTGAGGAACGCTACCGGCCGGCCTCCCGGTCGCTGTGCGGCTTCAACCCGCCGTTTCCGACGCGGGACGGGGCAGCGATATCGCGGGGCGAGGCGAACGACGAGATCGAGGAGTTCAACGCGCAACTGGACGCGCTGCAGTCCCTGATCGACGCGGCGTGGCGTTCTACACCCGGCAACGACGGCCCGCTTCTACGCGGCTACCCTTTCGCTGTGCGCCACGTGGACGACGGCTGGGTGGAGTTCCATTTGCCCCACCGTGATTCACCCACTGTGCGCCTTGAGCAAGGGGAGGGCTATGACTTTGCAAAGCGACGGAAGATCCCGGCGCACAGCACACGCCCGGATAGGGGCGCTTTCGTGCCGTATACTGAGGTGAAGGCACTTCTAGCTAAAAGGAAGGAGACGGATGACGCAGGCTGACGTGCAGCGTAACGCCATAGTGGCGTGGATGGCGAAGCACGACGGTGACTTCGGCTACACCAACGACTACCGCCGCAAAGACCCGGAGCGCTACGGGTGGGGCGACTGTAGCTCTACGATAGCGCAGGCCTACAGGCAGTGTGCGGGTATAGAGATAGGAGAGCGGAGCTTCAACATCGCGTCGGACCCGGACGCGTACACGGTGGCGTCGGC
>ERZ772948.596-NODE-596-length-23674-cov-5.137897_pt1 | contig 23674 bp, 20 predicted proteins | sample MGYA00511945_ERZ772948 | MGnify/ENA primary metagenome ERZ772948 (study PRJEB29015, sample SAMEA2737927) | human oral metagenome | biome: human oral; feature: human-associated habitat; material: dental | place: China | collected 2141 ... | reverse complement strand
CATTTATTTGTAAGGCTAACTGTTTCGCTATTGCCAAACCTAATCCATAACCACCAGTTTTCATATTTCTTGATGCTTCAACACGATATAATCTTTTAAAAATATTATCAATCTCTTCTTCTTTTATACCACAACCTTCATCAATTATAGAAATAGATAATTCTTGATTTTGTATTTCAGCAACTATTTCTATTTTTGTACCACTTGGTGAATATTTAAATGCATTACCTATCAAATTCACGATAATTCTTTGTATTTTATTGTAATTACTTACTATTTTAGCATTCTCAGGAATAACTTTAATAAAAATATCTCTATTTTCCTTTTCTGCTCGCAACTTAAACTCTGACATACAGTCAATCAATAATTTGTCTAAAAATATTGTTTTATTTTTATCATCTTCACTAGTATCTTTTACACTTAAAGTTAAATAATTTAATTCTTCAACAAGTTTATTCAATCTTGTTGTTTGACGACAAATTGTTTCTAGATAATATTTATATTCTTCTCCTTTTATTATTCCGTCTAACATTCCTTCTGCCGTTGATTGAATTGAAGTTATAGGAGTTTTTATATCATGTGATAATTGGGCTATCATAAGGGATTTTTCTTTTTCACTTTCTTCCAATGATTCAAAACTTTCTTTTAAATGTTTTACCATTTCATTGAATGATAACGATAATTCTCTAAACTCAGTAGGACCTTCTACAGTATTACTAATATCAAAATTTTTCTCACTTATACTAATCGTTTGTCTCTTTAGAACACGTAATGACTTAAATACACCTTTTAATAATATAATACTAATTGTAGCTCCAATTAGCCCCGCAATTATTGTAATCACAACTATAAAATATGTATCTTTTTTTTCAATTAACATTAAATTTGAAGCCCAAAAAACAGCCATAATAGTTATTAAAAATGATAAAATATATCCAACAATAATATAATCTCTTAATTTCATACTATATTTCCTTTCCATTTTTAAACTTGTTTTTCCATTTTGTATCCTAGACCCCATACAGTTTTTACACTTGGTGTTTTTTTTGTCGAATATTTCGTTAAAATTCTTCTTAAAGAGTGTATATGCACATTTAGCGTGTTTGCATCTTCTACATATTCATCTTGCCAAATTTTTTCATACAATTCTGTTTTAGAAAAAACACGATCCGGATTATTAGCCAGTAGCCATAATAATTCAAAAGATTTCACGGTTAGTTCTAATTGTCTATCATTTACCATAGCAATTCTACTACTATAGTTAATTTCTAAATCACCTAGAGTTGAAATATTTTCACTACTATTTTTTTCAATTCTACGTAGTATATTTTTAACTCTTAAAACTAATTCTCTTGGACTAAATGGTTTTACTATATAGTCATCGGCTCCCAAGCTTAAAGCATAAATCTTATCTGGCTCAGTTGTTTTGGCAGTTATAAATAAAAAGGGTTGATCTGCATCTAAATATTGTACTTCACTAATCAAATCATAGCCATCCATATTTGGCATCATTATATCGGTAATAATTAGAGAATACTTATTTTTTTTATATTTTTCTGATGCTTCTTTTCCATCATTAGCAATATCTATATCATAACCACCTTGCTCTAAATATCTTTTGTTTATCTCCGTTATTTCTATTTCGTCATCTACTAATAAAATTTTTTTCGTCATATCTTTACTCCTCCTAACAAAATAGCACTATACATTAAAAGTATAGCACTATTTTGTTAAATTCTGCAAGGTACTATCTCTCATTATTTTCAAAATATCGATTTAATTGAGATTTTCCCGCATAATTCTAGATATTCAAAAAATTATATAAAAGAGACTACTATCAAATCACACTAATTTTAATCGTCTAATACATAACTATTTAGAGTTATTCAACTTAGTCGATTTCATTTTTTCTTCTAATTCCTAAATAACCTAGTAAGCTAGAGATTATTAGAGCTACTATTCCAGTAGTTGAAGAATTTGTTGATTTTGTTGCACTCAATGTTCCTTCTGGAGCTGCACTTGTTTTTGGTAGCATACCTTTTTTCATCATTCCATTACTCATATGAGTATTCATAGTCATATTTTCTGGCATCATATCTTCACCTGGTTTCATATCCATTTGCTTAGTTTCTTTATGTAGATTTATAGTCACCTCTTTTGTCGCTACTACGTTTGTTAGATCCGCTTTTCCATCTTTTTCACCGTATACTTTGATTGTTGCTTTATAGCTTTGTATTCCATTTGCTTTTAGTAAATCTAATAATTCTTTATCTTGTTTTCCTTGTGTTCCTGCTAAGTCTACTTCATAGAAGTATAATCCATGTCCTAATTTCTCTACTGGAGGAAGCGCTGGATTTTTCGCTGATCCATTATCTGACCATGGTGCTTTGTCTGATGATTTTAAGATTAATCTTGTTAACATTCCATCTCCACCGAAGAATTCATAAGGAATTACTTGGTTTACTCCTGCTGTGAATGGCCCAGGGAAGTTTGCTTTATCTAAGTATTTAGCTGGTACGTCTACTGTATCTTTAGTATTATCCATCACTGCTTTTTTAACTTCAGCTGGTGTTGTTTGGTATGTAGTCATATCTGCTGTATCCACTTTTGGTGCATCTACAGTATTTTTAGAAAGACTTAATATGTTATTTTCTTTTGCTTCAGTTTTAGCTTCTCTATCTGTTCCAACTACAGCTTGTTCAACTGTTTTATCAGCTTCTTTAGTTTTTACAGTTGTTGTTTCTACTAATTCAGCTTTTTCTGTTGGTTTAGTAACTATATTTTCATCTACCTGAGGTTTTACAGTTTCTACTACTGGAGCTTTATCTAACTGTTTATCACTTGCGTGAGCTTCTCCACCTCCTACAATTACAAAAATACCACTTGCAATAGCTGCTGATACTACTCCAACACTAACTTTTCTTATTGCCCATCTTGTAAAATTTTCTGATTTCATAAAGTTATTTTTCATTTGTATTTTTCTCCTCTTATTAATACTTTATTACCAAAACTTTTGTTTGATGAATACAGTATACCTTATAGATATTAACTAACTATTAGTAAATGTTTAAATATTTCTTAAATAGATATTATAAAATAATTATTTTAAAAATATACTAATATATATTGTTTATCTTAGATTTCTGACAACTTCGAAAAAAGTTTTTAATTTTTTTACTAAAAAGTGTTGACAAAAAAATCTTATGTTAATATTGCCTAATAGTTTTAAGAGCAATGAAGTGAAGAGTAATATTACTTAATTGTTAGAGACTTTTTGGTTGGTGAAAAAAAGGATTTAAGTATATTGTAAATGGTCACAGAACTAAACTAATGAGTAGTAATAAGTTCGTTTCGGTTGATTACCGCTAACAATCGTGGAGGTAAGATTAAAGTTTATTTAAGATTATAAAATTGGATGGTAACACGGTTATTTCATCCCTTGTGTTACCACCCTTTTGTCGTATTTAAGACTGAATAAAAAATGTTTTATACAAATTAACATAATAACTATGAAAAGATGAGTAGAAAAAAGGATTTACACCAGAGAGTCTCAGTTACTGAAAAGTGATTAATGAATTTTTCTGAATATGGCCTTTGAGTTTTAATTATCAAGCAATAGTAAGATAATTCTTTAGCATTTGTAATTTAGCTACAGCTGCTTTATTAAAAGAGCATATTACTACACCTACCTTGCTACATTTGACGTGTCAAGATCATAACCTTATCGGCTTACAGTCTCGACTTATGGGATTTGTTCTTCTTGGTATCAATAATATACTTGCCATTACAGGTGATCCAAGTAAGTTAGGAGATTTTCCTGTATATAATGTAACTAGCCTTAAATTAATACCCTTTATTAAACAACTTAATGATGGACTTGGATACAATGGTGCATCACTTAAGAAAACTACCAACTTTACAGTTGCTGTGGCATATAACCCAAATGTTCGAGATTTATCAAAAACAAAACGATTAGTTGAGAAAAAAATTAAGTTCGATACTGATTACTTTATTACTCAACCTATTTTTGAATCAGATAAAATTGTACAATTAGCAGAATTTGTCGCTGATTATCCTAATACACCGTTCTTCTTAGGAATTATGCCTATTACTAGTTATAATAATGCTATCTTCCTACATAATGAAGTCCCGGGAATTAAATATCAGAAGATTTTTTAGCCAAGCTAGAAAAGGTCAAGGATGATAAAACACTTTATCAAAAAGTAGCTCTAGAAGAAAGTAAAAAACTACTTGATGTCGTATTAAAACACTTCAATGGAATTTATTTAATAACTCCATTTACAAAATATAATCTTACTATTGAATTAATAGATTATATAGAAAAAAATAAGACTAAATAAAATATTAAATGTATATAAATAAAGCCTAGATAGATTTTACACTATCTAGGTTTTACTATTATTTATTTCCATATTTTTCGAAAAGTTCATCTAATGGTTTATACATTATTTTGTTTAAATCTTCAATTAAAAATTGTAATTTTTGTTGGGCCTGTACAAATTCTAAGAATTTAGCATTTTCCATTAATTTTTGTTGAATTTCTTCAAATACTTTTAATTCTTCTTCTGTTGGTTGAGCTCCTGTTTGAGAACTTTCGATTAATTCTTTTTGTTTACCTACAAATTCTGTATACAATGCATTAGCTTCTTCATCTGAATAAAGCCCTTCTGAGGCTGCTACTGAAGCTTTATATTCATCACTTTCCCTTAATGCTCTTTCAAATTCATTTGCTTTATCATAAATATTTACCATAGTTATATACCTCCTTATCTGTATGAGTTTATTATATCACAGTTTTATCTCCTTTAACAATTAAAATTTTTATTTTATCATTTCTCCTACTGTCTTTATATTAATACCACCATAATTTTTGATAACGATGACCTATCTGCAGAGATAAATCTTTTCTATTTTGATCTACTCCATTAATATAAAGCTTTCCTGCGGTATACATATCTATCATCTCGTTAGGAACACTTGATATTACGATACTTCCATTGTTGTCACTTTCTATTTGCGAAAATCTAATACTATAATCTCCTGCTGGAAGATCATCAAAATACCAACGAAGTGTATAAGTCTGAAGTGGTATTTCCCAATACAATTCTCTATAAATAAACTCATGCTCACGCACCACTTTATTATCTTTTTTATCTATAATTTCAACTTTGTATTTTGAATTATTTTTTTCATCATAAGATGATATATATCCTCTAACATAGTTAAAACTGCGTGTAGCTTTAAATGTTTGCTCTACTTCTGTATCCTTATTCACACGAACAATTCCATCTCGAAGATAGTTATCTGTTGCATAAATACTTATTCCATTGATAACACGAGAATCATAGTCTAAATTCATTGAATATGATGGTCGTAAGAAGCTATCACTTCCTATTTGTAGTGAAAATACTATAGCAAATGCTATATATAATTTTTTCTTATATTTATCAAAAATCGTTGTTTCATATCTTTCAGCAAACAATATTAGACCTTTTGCTCCTAAGATAAAAATAATTGGCATCCATGCATAAACATAACGTGGTTTAGCTTCCCAAATTAAATGGAACATAAATACTCCAAAAATAATAATTTGGAATAAGAAACACGATGTTATATATTCTTTTCTTCTCTTATAAATATAATATACCATCCCAAATAAAATAACTACATATATCATCTGTGAGATATAAATGAAGAAGCTATTATTACTACCATAGAATAACTGCCATAAAAATCCATCTCCATCTCGTAATGCACGCGTACCATTTGTATAATTTATCGTACCATCACTCCAATTACCACGGATTTTTAAAACAAACATTAATAAATTTAAGAAGAAAGGACGATGTGTTAGTCGATTGAATAATAGACCAAAGTCATCCGCAGCCTTATTCTGACTTAAATACGTAAATTGGAAATCTTGCCAGTTATAACTTCCTCCCTGAATACTCATTCCCATCATAACCCAGTGAAGCATTGGGAATCTATATCCAGCATCTTGGAAGAAACCGTAATGATTCCATAACATATCAAAACCTTTGCCAAAAACTACAAAAGATACTCCAAATGTAATTATAAGTAATAGTAAATTTTTATACCATTTGAAAAATAATAAGTAAACTATTAGTGCTGGGATAATAATTATTATGTTTGATCTTAAGTTCCAACCAAAAGCTACAATTACCGCAACAGCTATAATATGTTTACTTCTAAAAATAAAACTTCCATCAGATGGAATCAAAACATAAATAATAAGAGCTACTAATATAACCATCAAACTATCAGAATAATAAAATAAACTATACATTTGGAATGGAATATATATTAGCATTAACCCTAAAATTATAGTTTGTTTTTGTTTTGACAATAGCTTCCCTGCTGTTTTAAATGTTAAATACATCGTTGCAGAAGTAATTGCAAAGCAGAAAATATGTAATGTCCATACTTCTGATATATGAAGGTATCCAGCAATTCTATAAAGCCAATATAAAATTATAGTAGGATTGATATTATTAGGATAAACTAAAAAATATCTCTCTCCAGAAAATTTACCATAATTCAGCATATAGTGTGCTTCATTTTCAATCTCTGCTCCATCAGAAAAATTCAATGTATCCATCGATAGTATAATCGCTTGAAAAAACAAGTAAACTAAAACTATAATCCTATTATATTTTTTTAATCCTTGTTCATCTGTTGCTAATATTTTTTTTACTATATAAATAAAAATTATAAAAAATACTGGTACGCCTAACAATAGTGCTAAAGGATTTAATATACGTTCGTATACAAAAGGTGCTACATATGCCCAAATTAATGCTACCGCAAATAGTGAGATAAAAGCATATGAAAATACATTATGTAATATTCTTCTCATATTATCCTCTATCCTTTCTATTTAAATAATTTGCAAATAATATTGGCGACATATTTATCATAGCTTTACTAATAAAAGTATCGCTTTCAAAATAATTCTTTTTAGATTTTATAAGCTCAAGCAATTTTTCCTCTCCTGCCATATCATCGTGCATTCGCAATACATCAAAAAATAAATATCCGCATAAAAGGTTTAAACTATTCTCATAGCTTTTACCTGCTTTAAATTCTTCTATTTTTTCTGTTGCCAACATTATTCTTCGTGTTGAAGCATCAATCATCGCTTGATTACGAACAGTTTTTTCTTCTTTTAATTCTATATATCCTACACGTGAACTTTGACATACTTTCCCAGCTATATCAAAAGTTTTTAATTTAAAATATAGATTCTCAAGAGATAACATGTCTTCTTGAAATCTTAAATTATAGACATCAAGAAACTTTTTCTTAAACATACATGATGTCAAATTATAATCTAAATCACTCTTAAATTGTTTAATCTCTTCTTCTAAATACTTTTTACCTGTTACAACTGCTTCACCTAAAATATTACTATAATTGTCTCTCGTCAAAATAGCTATATCTAAACTTTTATCAATTACAAGACCATATAAATTTTCAATATAATCAGGTTTTAGTCTAATATTTTCTTCTAAAAAAACGACGTATTCACCTTTGGAAAATTCTAAAGCACAATTCTTAGCTGATGAATTTGATCCAAGTTGTTTTTTTATGTAATTTAGTCTACTACTATCATAAGTTGAAATGAATTCTTCTACTTCTGTACTTGATGAATCATCTACAACAATAATTTCAAATTCTTGAAAACTTTGTTTAAGAATATTCTCCAAAATAGATTTTAATCTATCTATATTTCTAAAGGCAGCTAACACCACCGTTACTTTTGTTTTGTTAGTTGTTTTTATTTTTTTTACTAATATTTCTTTTCCTAAAAGCATTGTATCTAAAAAAATGTCTTTAGTTCTATCTAGTGTTTTTGTCATAATTTTTCCTCTATAATACTAGGATTCATATTTTAATAATTATACCATAAAAAATATATTTTTTCATTTGTTAATTGGTCATTCATATACTTATATAAACCAAATCTTATTAGTTATTACATATAATCCATTTAAAGTAATATAAACAAAAAATCTTTTAAAGCTCCTATTCATACTTTAAAAGATTTTCTATTTTTACAAGAATAATTTTGATTTTTCTCGCTCAACACTTAATTTTTTAGAACGAGATTTTAAATGAACTAAAATAGTACCACTTATCAACGTTATTACTATACCAATTAGTAATATTTTCATATCTCTTTGCGCTGCTGGTATATATACCCCACCTACTGCCTCTCTTAATAATCCTATTGAATAAGTAAATGGTACTTTAGGATATAATGCTTGGAAAAAGCTTGAAGTCATTTGAATCGGGAAAGTTCCCCCTGAACTTCCTAATTGAAGTACCAATAAAATAATACAGACAGCTTTTCCTACATTTCCTAAAAGGTGTACAATAGTATATATGATAGACGAAAATAGGGCTGATATTAATAAACCATAAAAAACAAATCTATATGGTGACACTGCTTGTGTTCCAAGGACATACATATCTCCTAGTGTAATTACTAATGTTTGAAGCAATGATATTACTAAAAATAGTATCCAACGTCCAAAATACTTTTCACATGGTTTGTATTTACCTTCTTCATCTTCTACTTTTGTAGTTAATAGTGATGACATAAGAAGTGCCCCAACCCATATTGATAGTACTGTGTAAAATGGTGTCATCGCCGAACCATAATTTTTAATATGGTATAATTTATTCTCACTAAGCTGAACAGGATTTGCAAAAAATTCTGCTTGTTGTTTATAGTCTACTTTCAATAAATTAAACAACATATTTGTATTTGTTCCTGCTTCTGCCTTTTTAATCTCTTCAGTTAGCTTTTTAATTTTTTCTTTTGCTTCTGGTAATTCTTTTTGTATAGTTATTAACTTAGCATGAGCTCTTTGAATTTTTGTTTCTGTAGCCATTATCTTTGCTTCTACTTCCGGAAGTTCATTTTGAGCTCCTATAATGATTTTAGAAATTTCATTAATACTTATATCCGCTTTAGTTAACACTTTAGCAACTAAAGGAGCAATTTCGTCATTCAACTTGTTATCTATATTTGTTGATATTTCGTTAATACGTTTTGTTCGTTCAACAAAATCTTTCTTAATATCATCTGCTATTTCATCATAGTTATCTATATTATTATAAATTTTATTATTTACTTCTTTAACTTTAGTTAAATCATTTCCCAATGTATTAATCTTATTTAATTGATTTTGAAGTATGTTCTCTCCTGATAATTCATTTAAATACTCAAAAATGTTTTTTACAACATGTAGTCTTTCTTCTCCCGCTTCTAGTCGGGTATTTAACAACTTCAGTTTTTCTTTTTTTTCTTCTACATTATCTGGTTTACTTTGAATTTTTTGAGCAAGACTATTTGCCTCTCCTGAAACATCTTCTACAACTTTTAAATGATTGCTAATTAGAGGCAGCAATTTCTCATTAAAACTTTGTATATTATTAATTGTTATATCAGCCTTATCTGCTAACATAATACTATTGGTAGCAAATCTATCAATATCCGGCAAAGTCTGTTGAATAGTATTAAGAATCTTTTGTCCCTGTTCCGTCTTACCTATTAGTTCAGATACAACATTTTCATAATTTGAGAAATTATCGTTTAATTTAAAAATCTCTTCCTTCATCTTCTCTATTGAAGGTAAATTTTGTTCAAATTTAATTCCAGCCTCATGTAACTTTTCAAAAATAACACCATTGGCTATTTCCACAAAAGATTTGCTGATATTATTCGCAATCGCTGAAGCTCCACTATTTGTTATTTTTGGACTTATCGCATTTATTTTCTCATTAACAGTATATTCAATAGTAGCCTTTTTAGGGACTCCTCTACTCACGGATGTTAGATCTTCACTAAAATTTTTAGGAATCACTATACTTGCATAATAATCTCCTATTCTCACACCTTCTTCAGCTTCTTGTTTATTGCTAACAAACTGCCAGTCTAGGTTTTTATTATTTTTTAATCCATCTATCAGATTTTCTCCAAGATTAACTTTTTTTCCGTTCACCTCAGCGCCGTTATCCTCTGTTACTACTGCAACTTTTATATTATTGGTATGGCCATATGGGTCCCATGCTGAAAGTATATTTGGCCATGCATACATTGAAGGCAATAGAATTAGGCCAATTATTACTATCCACGTCCTTGTTTTTCGAAAAATCTCCCTTATGTCATTTTTAAAAATTTCTATAATATTTTTCAAATTACAAGACTCCTTTCTTTTTCAAAAAACACTAGAGATATTTTTCATCTCTAATTAGTAATACTCTATTCTATCAAAAAAGATATCTATTGTCAAAATACTTTTATTAACTATAACTGCTAGTCTAAATATAAAACAACGTTATCTTTAGTAGATTTCTTTATATCTATTATTCGTTGGTTACTACTTCCTCTAAAACGCAAGCTTAAATCTTTTAAAAAAATCATAAATGGGCCATCTACCAAAATATCACAAAGTGATAGCAATTCTTTTTTATCCTCACTACCATTTAAAAGTTGCTCATAAGTGTAACCACTGTAAACCCAGATGTCTTTACCATCCCCAAATTCCTCTCGTACTCTTTTAGCTAAAGAAATTGCAACTTGTGTATTTAAAAATGGCTCTCCTCCAAGAATAGTTAGACCTTGAACATATGTATGTCTTAAATCATCTATTATTTTATCTTCTACTTCTTTTGTGTACTCTTGCCCTACATTAAAATTTTGAATACTTTCATTAAAACACTCCTTACAAGCGAATAAACATCCACTTAAATATATAGAACATCTTATTCCTTCTCCATCTACAAACTGAAATGGTTTATAATCCGCATATTTTTTCTTTGAATAATTAGAGGAAAGCCAAAAATCTTGAGGATCTTTGTATGTCTTACTAAGACAACCTTGCTTATCTACATTTTTGTGAGTTTTACTGTATTCAGATATATCTATTGTATTAATTATTGTTCTTAATTTTTCTTCTCTCGACATTTTATCACCCCTGCTTAATTATAATATCATTTTTAAAAATCAATTACCAATTTTTTCATAAAGAGTTAAAAATTTTTTAAATACCTATTTTAAAATGTAGAAAATTACTTTATAATAAAGTATAATATTTAAAAATTTTTAATAATAACTATTTTATTAAAAACTAACTAGGAGGCTTATGTGAAAGATTCTACAATAGAAAATCCACTCGGTATTAAACCTATAAAAAAACTACTTATATCCTTTGCTTGGCCAGCAATAACAGCTAATATAATAAACGCATTATATAGTATTGTTGACCAGATTTTTATCGGGCAAGGAGTTGGTTATTTGGGGAATGCTGCAACTAATATAGCTTTTCCTATAACTACCATATGTCTTGCTCTTGGTCTTATGATTGGTATTGGCGCGGCCGCTAATTTCAACCTAGAACTTGGTCGAGGAAATCCAGAAAAAGCTAAAGCTGTTGTTGGAACATCCGTAACATCACTATTTATTATAGGTGTTATTTTAACAATTTTAATTCATATATTTTTAGAACCACTTATGTACGCTTTTGGTTCTACTGATGAAATATTACCCTATGCAAAAACATTTGCTGGTATTTCTTCTTTAGGTATCCCTTTTTTACTTCTGTCAATTAGTACCAACCCAATGGTTCGTTCTGATAATAGTCCGAAGTATTCTATGTACGCCATAGTATTGGGAGCCGTTTTGAATATTATTCTAAATCCTATTTTTATTTTTGGATTTGGATGGGGAATTGCTGGTTCTGCTTGGGCTACTGTTATTAGCCAATTTATATCAGCAGCAATACTATTATTTTATTTTCCTAGATTTAAGAGTGTTAAATTCCATAAGGAAGATTTTATACCTAAGTTTTCATTGTTAAAAATATCTATAGCTTTAGGAATGACATCATTTGTTTTCCAAGGATCTAATATGATTATTCAGGTTGTAACTAACAATCTACTTAATACCTATGGTTCACAATCTATCTACGGTAATGATATACCTATTGCAGTAGCTGGAATTGTAGCCAAAGTTAATATAATATTTGTTTCTATAATTATCGGTCTCGTTCAAGGAGCTCAACCTATTTTTGGTTTCAACTATGGAGCAAAAGATTACAATCGTGTACGTGAAACTATGCACTATATGATGAAATACGCGATAATTATCTCTGTAGTGTTCTTTGTAATATTTGAGCTATTTCCTAAACAAATTGTTGCTGCCTTCGGTAATGGTAACGAACTATATTTTGAATTTGCTGTTAGATATATGAGATTTGTCTTATTATTTACTTTTATCAACGGTATTCATATTTCTAGTTCAACATTTTTTTCTGCTATTGGTAAACCCAAAATTGGTGTTACAGTAGCACTTACTAAACAAATGATTATTTTATTGCCCACATTATTAATCTTATCTCATTTCTTTGGGATTGATGGTATAATATATGCTATACCTATAACTGATATTTGTGCATTTAGTGTTTCATTATTTTTCTTAACTAGAGAATTCAGACGCATGCCAAAATAAACACAAAAATAGTCTATAGTTTTTTAAAACTATAGACTATTTCTTATTATCTTGTTGCTACATATTTAAGATCATCTTTGTGTTTTGCCAAGAAATCATTCATTTCATTATCTGGGATTAGACGAAGATATAGATTCGAACGAATTGTTTCATCTTCTTCACGGCAAGTTGACAATACAAGATACTTATCATTTCCTTTTAATTGAACATTATCATTTTTAGTTCTAGCATCTTTCTTAACATTTGTTAATTGTTTTAGGAAATCTTCATCATTTTCGAAATCTAAACGGTAAAATGATGTTGTTTCTGGAACAATTGTTAAGAATGCTACTTCATAATAATATTTTCTTTCAGGAGTCTCAATCACAACATATTTGTGTTGATCCATAAACTCTTGTTTATCATAGAAATTCACGTCATTAAACATGCGATTATCTGCAACCTTACTTCCACGCGCGTGACCAAATAACCAAGTTAATCTATCACCAAAATTTTTATTATTGTCAGCATCCATAAATACTGTACCTAGGTAAGGAACTATTTTCCCTTCAAAAGTTTTATCTAAATATGTTTCATTATCATTAGTTTGAACAACAGGCTCATCTAATTTTGTCCCTGGAGCATAAACGTAAGCTACTACTTCATTATTAATTTTAGATAAATCCGCAAAACGTTTTGATAAATATTCTTTTTCTTCTGCGCTTACTTTATACGTTGCTTGTGATGAATTTGAATTAGAATTGTCGTCTTTACTACATCCTGATACAGATACAGCAGAAACCACCAAAGCAATTGCTAATAGTAAGGTAGAAAAAATCTTTTTAAAATTAAATACTTTTTTCATTGTATTTTCCCCTCATATTTTAGTTTACTTCTTTGTATTATACACTATATTTTTTATTTTTTCTATTAATTTTATATATAGTTTTAAATTCTTATCTAACAACTACCGCTGTACCTGTTACAGTAACAAGCAACATATTACTCCCGTTATTTCCAAGACCATCGAAATCAATTCTTATCCCAATAACAGCATTCGCTCCCATAGCCTCTGCTCGCTCTTCTAATTCTTTTAATGCCATAAGTCGCGCTTGAATAATTTCATCTTCATATCCTTGAGAACGTCCTCCAAAAAGGTTTCGAATTCCTGCTCCTATATCTTTTATAAAGTTAATTCCCGCTACTACTTCGCCAGTAGCAAGTCCTTTATACTCCACTATTTCCATACCTGGAACATCTTGTGTTGTTGTAATTATCATGTTAATTTCTCCTATTTTATAATTTTTTATATTTATAATTAGTCAACTAGAATATCTACTACCTCTTCTAGTGTTGCTCCTAAGAAGTATGAATTGATATCTATTTGCTCTAATACTTTTTGAATATCTTCTTTTTGGTATTTTACTCCTATTAATTTCTTAGCAATATCTTCAACATCCATCACTCCAAAGAAATCCCCAAAGAACTTGATACTAGTTATAGTACCTTGCTCTACCATAATGTTAGCTTCTATTTTTCCTGTTTTTAGCCTTCTATTACGCTTAATATTGAAATCTGGATTTTTTCCATATACCCAATCCCAAGAATTATTTTTCTCTTCTTGAATTGCTAAAATAGCTTTTTCATCTTCTTCAGTAGCAACAAAATCTATCATTTCATATTTTTCACTCATATATTTTTTAAGTGCTACTACGAAGTCTGCTACTGTCATTTCTTGATTAGGTAAGTGATCTTTAATGTTTGTAACTCTTGAACGAACTGATTTGATACCTTTTGACTCAATTTTATCTTTTGATACTTTTAAAGCATTTGCCAATACCGAAGTATCAACATCAAACATTAAACATCCATGATGCATAATACGCCCTGAACGAACATATTGTGCATTTCCACAGAATTTTTGTCCGTCTATTTCAAGGTCATTACGTCCTGTAAACTCAGCTTTTACACCTAATGAAGCCAACGCATCTATAACTGGTTGTGAAAATGATTTAAAATCAAACTCTTCTCCGCTACGTCCATTAGAAATAATAGTATAATTTAAATTGTTTAAGTCATGATAGACAGCTCCTCCACCACTTACACGACGAACTATTTTTATATCATTGTCATCACAGAATCTTTGATTAACTTCTTCTGTTGTATTTTGGTTTTTACCTACTACTATACATGGTGAATTTATCCATAACATAAAAACATCATCTTTCTTAGCAAGCTCATTAAATGCATAAAGCTCCAACGCAGTATTGTAACGTGGATCATTACTTTTTGACTCTATATATATCATCTTATTCTCCTTAGTTTATAAAACTTATTTCTTTATAATTTATTATAATACAAAAAGTACTTTTCATAAACAAAAATACTTTTATTTTTCATAAAAGAATTGAACTTTTCAAACAAACTTAGCTTATATTATGATATAATAAAAGGATAATTAGAAAAATACTTTAAAGGAGTTCGTCTATTTATGACAAAAATTATTTTAACTGGTGATAGACCAACTGGAAAACTTCATTTAGGTCACTATGTTGGCTCTTTAAAAAATAGAGTTGCTTTACAAAACGAAAAAGATACTGATATTTTTATTATGATTGCCGATCAACAAGCTCTTACTGATAATGCTGATAATCCTGAAAAGGTTATTCAAAATATTACAGAAGTTGCTTTAGACTATTTGGCTGTTGGTATTGATCCAACTAAGTCTACTGTCTTTATCCAATCACAAATTCCGCAACTTGCAGAATTATATATGTATTATATGAACCTAGTAACAGTATCAAGACTTCAACGTAACCCTACTGTTAAACAAGAAATAAATGATAAAAAATTTGGAGAAAGCATACCTGCTGGATTCTTCACTTATCCAGTTAGTCAAGCAGCAGATATAACTGCATTTAAAGCTACTCACGTACCAGTAGGTGAAGACCAAAAACCTATGCTTGAGCAAACTCGAGAAATTGTTAGAGATTTCAATAGAACTTATAAAAAAGAAGTTCTTGTTTTACCAGAGATAGTACTTCCTCCAAAAAATCATGCACGTCTTGTAGGAATCGATGGTCAAGGTAAGATGAGTAAAAGTCTTAACAATGGTATCTATTTAGGAGATAGTGAAGAAAATATCAAAGCTAAAATCATGAAAATGTACACTGATCCTAATCACATTCGTGTTGAAGATCCTGGGCAAGTTGAAGGAAATATTGTCTTCACATACTTAGATATTTTTGATCCACGTACTGACGAAGTAGCTGAACTAAAAGAACACTACAGACATGGTGGTCTTGGAGATATGAAACTTAAACGACGTCTTAATGAAGTTATGCAAGAATACCTACGTCCAATAAGAGAACGTCGCGAGGAATTCGCAAAAGATAAAGCTGAAGTATACAATATGCTAAAAGCTGGTAGTGAAAAAGCTGAAAGAGTTGCTGCTGCTACTCTTGATGAAGTAAAAGATGCAATGGGAATTAATTATTTTAAAAAATAAATTTTATTACACTATAAGGTAATCAACCTTTAATAAAGGATGTGAATTATTTAATATTTTATATAATAAATTATTAAGGAGATACTATGGCTAAAAGAAGAAAAAAACAGTTCTCTCTATTCTCAATAATTTCAATTTTAATAATTATTCTTATCTCACTTATCATAAGTCAATATACCTTTAATAAAGGTAATTCTACTACGTCATTTCAAGAAACTTCAACTATTCCTCAAGATGTTATTAAGTCACTAACTGCTCCAAGTGAAAATGAAGCAAATGATAATACTAAATATAGGATTTTAAACAATAACAACCCATATTTTAGTAAAGAGGATTTATCTACAACATCTTTTGAAAATTACAGTCCACTAGATAGTCTAGGACGTGTCGGACAAGCCAACGGCATTATTGGTGTAGACCTTATGCCTACTGATCGTCGTGGAGAAATAGCACATATTCGTCCTAGTGGTTGGCAAAGTAACAGAAGCAGTCATATCTATGATCGTTGTCACCTTATTGCATTTCAACTAGCTGGCGAAAATGATAATAATAGAAATTTAATGACTGGAACAAGATTTATGAATCTCAACATGATTCCTTTTGAAAATGAAGTTGCGGATTATGTTAAAAAAACAAAAAAACATGTTCGCTATCGTGTTACTCCTGTATTTAAAGATAACGATCTTGTTGCTCAAGGCGTTATTATGGAAGCTATGTCTGTAGAAGATAACGGAGCAAGTGTAAAGTACAATGTCTTTATCTACAACTTCCAAAAAGGGGTAGTAATTGATTATAAAACTGGAAAATATACTACAAAATAACAAAATAGACTTTGGAGTCAAAAATGACTTCAAAGTCTATTTTCATTAATTTTTCTTTATAAATTTTTCAGCTATGGCTAAACTTATTACTAGCAATAAAATTGCTCCTGACCATATTAAAACACTATATGGATTATCATGTTGAACAATTATAAGTCTTACTATTGCTGTTATACCTATATAAATGAAATACCTCAATGGAAAATGATAATTATTTTTAAAATATTTCACTATAAGAGCTACAAACTCAAAATATAAAAAGAATACTAAAATTTCCTCGATAAAGTTTTGATAGCTTCCATCCGATGCTAGAAATTTCATTCCTTCGGCAAAGATTTCTTTTGCTTCTATTAATAAACCAAATGATAATAAAATACCTATTATAAGCAACCCTAAATTCATCACCCATAAAAATATATTTGATATTTTTTTAGCGAATTTATCCATCACACTCTCCTTTAATAATTTCTCTAATAAATTTAACATAAACCTTATTATATGTCATTTTATCAGCTCATATCTTCTTTTTTCTGGGCATATCTTTTATCTTTTCTTTATTTTAGTGATAAAATAATAACAGATTGGAGATTTTTATGATAGAACTAAAACGTATAAAAAAAGAAAATTTAAAAGAACTATATAATATTATTTATACCTCTGAAAATCCAGAATGGAGTAAATATAACGCACCATATTTTAATGAATATAAATTTTTAGATTTTGATGTTTTTCTTTTAACTAATCATCATGAATTTTATCTTAGCGATAGATGCTGTGGAATTTTTGTTGATAATAAATTAATTGGCATTGTAACACGTCATTGGGAATGCTTTGTTACACGTTGGTTAGAAATCGGTATTATTATTTATGATGAATCTTACTGGTCTTGTGGAATTGGACAAACAGCCCTAAAAAAATGGATAGAAGATTGTTTTATCAAATATCCAGAGATTGAGCGAGTAGGTCTAACGACATGGAGTGGTAATCATGGAATGATGCGTCTTGCTGAAAAATTAGGGTTAATTCTTGAGGGAAGACTTCGCAAAGTTAGGTACTATGGCGGTATTTATTATGATTCAGTAAAATACGGGATACTGCGTGAAGAGTTTTTTAATATCCAAGTTGAAAATGAGCATTCTAATAAATTATAATAACTTTAACCTTACAAAAAGCGACTAACATAATGTTAGTCGCTTTTTACTTATATTTAAACTATATTATTTTGTTTTTTTCTTAGGTGCATGGATACACATATCGATACAATCAGCCATAGCTTCGTATAATGCTTCTGAGTATGTTGGGTGTCCATGAATTATATCCATTACATCATCAATAGTCATTTCAGTTTGGATTAATGTAGAACCTTCGTTGATAATTTCCGCAGCAACTGGACCTACAATATGAATACCTAAGATTTCTCTATATTTAGTATCCATAATTACTTTAACAAATCCTTCACCTTGGTTAGATGCTAGTGAACGTCCGTTAGCAGCAAAGTTAAATCTACCAACTTTAACATCATATTTTTCACGTGCTTGGTCTTCAGTTAAACCAACCATAGCGATTTCTGGATGTGTATAAATTGCTGCTGGTGTAGATTTAAGATCAACTTTTTTAGAGTGACCCATTGCATTTTCAGCTGCGACTTCTCCCATCTTGAATGCTGCGTGCGCTAACATCTTAGTACCATTGATATCTCCCGGTGCATAGATTCCTTTAACAGATGTCTCCATGTACTCGTCAACTTTAACACGTCCACGTTCCATTTCAAATTTATCTGCTAATTCTCCTAAACATGTATTATCTGGAACACGTCCAATAGATAATAATACTTTATCTGCAACGATATCTTCTTTACCTTCAACTTTAACTACTACTTCATGACCTTTATCAACGATTTCTAATAATTTAGTTGAAGTAAGTACATTAATACCTTGTTTTCTAAATTGTTTTTCTAATGCTACAGAAGCATCTTTGTCCATATTAGCAATTAATCTATCTGCCATTTCTACGATAGTAACTTTTGAACCGAATGTAGCAAATGCTTGCCCTAATTCAGAACCGATTACTCCACCACCGATTACAGCTAATCTTGAAGGAACTTCTTTAATGTCTAAGAATTCATCACTTGTAAGAACTTTGTCACTGTCCATACCTGGAATGTTAATTCTACTCACTTTAGATCCACCAGCTAAAATTACTCTATCAGCGTCAATTGTAGTATGTTCATCAACAACAACTTTTTTATCAGCTGTAAGTTGTCCAACACCATTGAACACTTTAACTCCGTAAGATTTAAGTAATCCTGCTACTCCACCAGATAATGTTTTTGATACTTTATCTTTAACCGCTACAGTTTGCTCCATATCAACTGTAAATGCATCATTTACAAGTTTGATACCACGGTCTTTTGCAGAGCGAATGTAGTTAATAATTTCTGCATTGTGTAAGAATGTTTTTGTTGGAATACATCCACGATTTAGACATGTTCCACCTAACTCGCGATTTTCTACTAATGCTACTTTACCACCTAATTGGGCTGCTTTAATAGCTGCTACATATCCTGCAGGTCCACCACCAATCACAGCTACGTCATATTCACCACGACGTTCACGTTTTGGCAATACATCTTCTTTTTTAGTTTCAGGAACTTTAACGTCTGCTGCTACTTCTTTTACTACTTCTTGAGCTACTGCAGTTGCACCATCTGCTCCAGGAACTTCTTCTCCAGGTTGTCCAATCCACGCTATAGTTTGAACTACAGGTACAGTTGATCCAGCTGGGTGAAGAATTTTTAATAAAGTCCCACTAGCTTCAGCTTCAACTTCCATATTAACTTTGTCAGTTACGATTTCAAGTAGGACTTCACCTTCTTTTACTTCGTCACCTTCTTGCTTAAACCATTGTACGATTTCGCCTTCTTCCATTTCACTTCCGGCTTTTGGCATAATAACTTCTACTGCCATGTTATAATCACTCCTTAATACACTTTATCTTGTTTTCTTCTATAATTATATCATTATTAGATTAGTAATGATAGTGGATTTTCGATAGCTTCTTTCAGAGTCTTCATGAATTTAGCTCCTTCTAATCCGTCAACAACGCGGTGATCCGCTGTTAATGTTAATGTCATAATAGGTCTTACAGTAATTTCACCATTTAATACTACAGGTTTTTGAACAGTAGCACTTACACCTAAAATAGCTGTATTTGGTTGGTTAATGATTGGTACAAAGCTTTTAACTCCATACATACCTAAGTTACTGATTGTAAATGTTGAATCTGCCATTTCATCTGGTTTTAATTTACCAGCAAGAGCTTTTGTTGTAATCTCTTTAGAAGCAACTACAAGCTCTTTTAGGCTCATCTTATCAGCACCTTTAATTACTGGTACTACTAATCCGCTATCCATACCAACTGCAATTGATAGGTTTACATAGTGGTGTAAATACATTTCTTTTTCATCACTAGATAATGAAGCATTTACATATGGGTGTTTCATTAATGATTTAATTACTGCTAATGAAATAAAGTCTGTAACAGTTGCTTTTTTACCTGTTTCTTCTATAATTGCATCAACAACTTTTTTACGTAATGCTAATAGTTCAGTCATATCAACTTCTACATTAACTACAAATGTTGGTGCACTAAAGTAAGATTCACTCATACGTTTAGAAATAACTTTACGCATTGGTGACATTGGTACTGTTTCAACAACACCCCATTGATTTTCGTTTGGTGCTTTAACAGCTTTTTTGCTAGGAGCTGCAATTTCTTCTTTCTTAGCTGGAGCTGCTTTTGGAGTTCCATTAAGTACTGAAAGAATATCAGCTTTCATAACCTTACCATTAGGTCCTGTTCCTACTATACTCTCAGTGTTAATACCTTCCATTTGAGCTATACGAGCTGCAAGTGGTGAAATTTTAACTTTAGAGTTAAGTTTATATTCTAATACATCATCTTTATGTATACGGCCTTTAGTACCTGTTCCTTGAACTTTAGATAAGTCAATTTCTTTTTTACGTGCATATGCTCTAGCAGCTGGTGTCGCACGAATTCCAGAATAATCTACCACTTCTACTTCTTTGACAGGTGTATAATCAACTTTTTTCTCAACTATTGTTTCAGCTGGAGCAACTTCTCCTGTTTCGCTAGCACCTGGAATAGCTTCACCTGGTTCACCTATCCAAGCAATTGTTTTAACAACTGGTACAACATCTCCTGCTTGAGCTAAAATTTTTAATAATGTTCCACTAGCATCAGCTTCAACTTCCATATTTACTTTGTCTGTTACAATCTCTAAAAGGACTTCTCCTGCTTCGACATGGTCTCCTTCATTTTTAAACCATTGTACGATTTCGCCCTCTTCCATTTCACTACCGGCTTTTGGCATTATAACCTCTACTGCCATGTTTTATTCACATCCTTCGCTAACTATATTTTTATTTTTTATTTACAGCTTTTTTTATTGTTGCTTTGATGTCTTCAACATCAGGTACAACTAATTTTTCTAAGTTTTTAGCTGATGGAATGTGTGTGTCAGCTCCTGCTACACGGTAAATTGGACTATCTAAGAAATCAAATGCATCACTTTCAGCGATACGTGCAACGATTTCTCCACCGAATCCACCAGTTTTGAATGAGTCGTGACATACAACTAATTTTCCAGTTTTTTGTACAGATTTAACGATTAAGTCTGTATCTAATGGTACTAATGTAATTGGGTCAACTACTTCTACTGAAATCCCTTCTTGTTTTAATTCTTCAGCAGCTTGTAAACTACGTTCTAACATTCTTCCCCAAGATACTAATGTTACATCAGTACCTTCAGCTTTGATGTCTCCTTTACCAATTACACCAACTTTACCTAATTCTACCTCACCTTTACGTCCAAATAACGCTTTAGGCTCGATGTAGATAACTGGGTTGTTATCTCTGATTGCAGCTCTTAAGATTGAGTAAACATCTCCTGCAGTACCTGGTGCTACTACTTTAAGACCTGGAATGTGACAGAACCATGCTTCTAAAGCTTTACAGTGTTGAGCAGCCGCTCCAGTTCCAGAACCAGATGCACAACGATAAGTAACTGGCACTTGAACTTCTCCACCTAACATATAACGCATTGGTGCTGCTTGGTTAACGATAGCATCCATACCAATTGTTACGAAGTCCATAAATGTTACGTCTACAATTGGACGCATACCTACTGATGCCGCTCCAGCCGCAGCACCACAAATTGCTGCTTCACTAATAGGTGTGTCGATAATACGTTCAGAACCAAATTCTTCCAACATACCTACTGTTGTACCGAAGTCTCCTCCGAATACACCAACATCTTCACCCATTAAAAATACACTTTCATCTTCACGCATTTCGTGAGTCATAGCTTCTTTTATGGCTTCACGAATTGTCATAATTTTTGTTTCTTTAGTCATAACTATTTATCTCCTATTATATAAAATATTATTTAAATTATTTTAAACTAAAATATTAGTCAGCGTAGTTATCTTGGAACGCAATTGAACCATCAGCAAATGGTGATTCTTTAGCAAATTCTACTGCTTCATTAATAGTTGCTATTGATCTATCTTCAATTTCTTTTAATTCTGCTTCTGTAGCAATTCCATTTTCTAATAAGTAATTTTTATATTTTACGTTAGGATCTTTAAGTTTCCATTCAGCAACTTCTTCACGACTACGATATTTACCAGCGTCAGAAGCTGAGTGTCCAAACCATCTGTAAGATACTGCTTCTACTAAAACAGGTCCTTTTCCACTTCTAGCGTGTTCAATAGCTTCTTGCATTGCATCATAAACTGCTAATACGTCATTACCATCTTCAACATGGATTCCTTTAATTCTATATGAAGCTGCACGTTCAGTAATTTTTTCAACACGCATACATCTTTCTTGCGCCATTGAAATACCATATTTATTATTGATTACGTAGAAAATAAGTGGTAAGTCCCAGTTAGATGCCATGTTTAAGCACTCATGGAAACTTCCTTCGTTAGTAGCACCATCACCCATACAACAAATAACAATATTACCTGTTTTTTTCATTTTTTGAGCTAGAGCGGCACCAGTACTTAATCCGTGTCCTCCACCTACGATACCGTTACATCCCATGTTTCCTTGTTCCAAGTCATAAACGTGCATACTTCCACCACGTCCTTTACATTGACCCGTTTCTTTACCTAGGATTTCAGCCATCATACGATCAATTTCTATACCTTTAGCAATAGTTTGACCATGACCACGGTGATTAGAAAACATTAGGTCTTCTTTTCTTAACGGATAAATAGCCCCAACGTTAGCCGCTTCCTCTCCTACTGAATAGTGAGTCATACCGTGAACTAAACCACGAGAGTATAGTTTACTTAACTCCATATCAAAATCTCTAATAAGGTGCATTAGTTCATACATTTCTAAATGCTCTTGTTTAGTTAAATCTTTTGATGTTTTTACCATAATAACCTCCAAAGTTTGTGTATATATTTATTAAATGTATATAAATTATGTTTTAATCATATATTACGTTTATAATATACACCCATTTTTTTTAAAAGTCAAATTTCCAATCCCAAAATAAAATAATAATATTTGTCTAGAAAAATTTTAGTGAATTATATCAACTCAAGCATTTTATATACTAATACAGAATTGTGAATCTCCGCTTAACTATTGTATGGTATTATTTTAAATAGTTCATCCTTAATATATACTTACTATTTTTTTATGAGTACAGTATAGTGATTATAAAATTTACTAAGTTTTAAAAATATTTTTTTCATAATATATATTATT
>ERZ772948.591-NODE-591-length-23737-cov-3.597036_pt1 | contig 23737 bp, 21 predicted proteins | sample MGYA00511945_ERZ772948 | MGnify/ENA primary metagenome ERZ772948 (study PRJEB29015, sample SAMEA2737927) | human oral metagenome | biome: human oral; feature: human-associated habitat; material: dental | place: China | collected 2141 ... | reverse complement strand
GGAGTGCTAATTATTTATACTGAAATAGTTGGCACTCGTGAATAAAGAGTGCTAAAATGGATATAAGCAAAAACCAGATGTGATCATAACAGAAAGGGGAATCATATGGGTAAAATTATCGGAATTGACCTCGGTACAACCAACAGCGCGTTTGCGTATATGTTGGCGGGCAAACCAGAGGTTATCGCTAATGCTGAGGGTAATCGTACGACGCCATCAGTGGTGGCAATTAATAAAAAGGGCGAACGCTTGGTCGGACAAGTGGCTCAGCGTCAGCGCGTGACTAATCCAAAGAACACCATTTACGGGGTGAAGCGTTTAATTGGCCGTAAGTTTACTGACAAGGAAGTCCAAAAAGACCTCGATATCATGCCGTACCAGATTGTCAAAAAGGGTACCGGCGTGGCGGTAAAGATGGGCGACAAGGAATACACACCAGAAGAAGTTTCAGCTATGATCCTTAGCAAGATCAAGGCTGATGCTGAGGCATTCTTGGGTGAAAAAGTTACCGAAGCGGTCATCACCGTGCCAGCCTACTTTGACGATTCGCAGCGTCAAGCAACCAAAGACGCTGGTAAAATTGCCGGCCTGGAAGTTAAGCGCATCATCAATGAGCCAACGGCGGCAGCTTTGGCGTACGGCCTGGAAAAAGGCAAAAATGACGAAACCATCGTGGTGTTCGACCTTGGTGGCGGTACGTTTGACGTTTCCATTCTGGAACTCGGCGACGGCGTGTTTGAGGTGAAAGCCACTAATGGTGACACCCACCTGGGTGGTGAGGACTTCGACAACGTCATCGTTAACTACTTCCTGGATGACTTTAAGTCTAAAGAAGGCATCGACCTACGCAAAGACAATGCGGCTATGCAGCGTCTAAAGGATGAAGCCGAAAAGGCCAAGAAGGAATTGTCGACAGTCACTGAATACGAAGTCAATATTCCGTTCATCACCGCTGATGCTGATGGACCAAAGCACTTTGAACTGAGTCTGACACGGGCCAAGTTGGAAGATTTGGTTAAAGACTTGTTGGATCGCCTTGACGTGCCAGTTGAAAAAGCACTCAAAGACGCTAAATTATCAAAATCTGACGTCAATGAAATCGTCATGGTTGGCGGTATGACCCGGATGCCAGCAGTGGTCGAGCGGGTGAAAAAGCTATTCGGCAAAGACCCAATGCAAGGCGTTAACCCAGACGAAGTGGTGGCGGTTGGTGCGGCTATTCAGGGCGGCGTGCTGGCTGGCGATGTTAAGGACGTGCTGTTGCTGGACGTGACGCCGCTATCCCTCGGCATTGAAACCATGGGCGGCGTGTCAACCAAGCTGATCGAGCGCAACACCACCGTGCCGACCAGCAAGAGTGAAGTATTCTCGACGGCCGCTGACAATCAGCCAAAAGTAGAGATTCATGTCTTACAGGGTGAGCGCGAATTTGCTAAGGACAACAAGAGCTTGGGGCAGTTTGAACTCGATGGTATCGCACCAGCACCACGCGGTGTGCCGCAGATTGAAGTGACGTTCAATATCGACGCCAACGGCATCCTCAATGTTACTGCCAAAGATAAAGGCACCGGTAAGGAACAATCAATTACCATCCAAAACTCTGGTAACATGAGTAAGGAAGATATTGAGAAGGCGCAGAAGGAAGCTGAGCTCCACGCCGACGAAGACAAGAAAAAGCGTGAAGTAATCGACGCCAAGAACCACCTCGAGAATGCCATCTACCAGGCAAAGAAAATGCCCGATGAGTTTAAGGACAAGATCTCGAGCGACGACAAGAAGACGCTGGAAGATGCCATTGCTGAAGCTGAGAAGCACAAGAACGCAGAGGACAAAGACGAGCTTGAGGCTGCCACCAAGGCGCTGGGCGACGTGACAATGTCTATCGGGGCTAAGCTCTATCAGCAGCAAGCTGAGGACAAAAAAGCCGAAGAAGAGGCTGACGCCAAGGCGAAAGCTACCGACAAGAAGCCTGGCAAAGACGAGCCCGTCGAAGGCGAAGTTGTCGACGACAAAAGCAGCGACAAGAAGTAGCATAATGCTATAGTTGCAGCTGCATTGCAAATAGCCACCTGGAAAGGGTGGCTATTTACTTAGTATCATAAGTGACTAGGTGGTGACGAACGCCTTAGGCAAATCTACAAAGAAAACAAGAAGCTCACCTAGTAAGAGCTTCTTGTTGCGCGCTGACCTTTTGTTATTTAATGTCCATCAACTCAATGTCAAACACAAGATCGCTATTAGGCGGAATGTTAGCGGCAGCGCGGACGGAGCCGTAGGCCATGCCGCTTGGGATGATGAGTCGGCGCATGCCACCAACCTTCATGCCAGGCACGCCCTCTGTCCAGCCGCGGATGACTTGGTCGAGGCCGAAGGTGACGGGCTGGCCAAAGTCGTGGCTGCTCTGGAAGATGATGCCATTTTTACACAGTGCACCAGTATAGTGTGCGGTGATGGTTGCGCCAGCTGGTACCTCGGCACCAGTGCCGGGGATGATGTCGATGATTTGCAATGTGTCGACTTTGGCTATAGGTGTAAAGTCGACGAGTTTGGTTCCTTCGTATCGTGTCATGACTCTATTATACCATTATGCGTATTCCGCCGCGCCACGCAGTTGAGCGGTGGGATGGCTGTGCTGGGTGGAGTGCGATCGACGACTATGACCTGCTGTAGCTGTGGATAGCGTGCGAAGAGACGACCAAGCGTGTGCGTCATGGCGCCGGTGTAGCGTTTTTTATCTGGCGCTGCGGCGTAGTGAGCTCCCTCCTCGAGCGGTGTCGCCCAGCAGCAACTGGCGTGGATGGCACGAGTGTCTTGGGGAAGTTTGGGGTATTGGGGGTATTGCATGCCATAACCCACTAGATCGGCACACACAGCAGATAATGTGCGAGTATACCGTTGCTGCAATGTGTTGCTTGCGGTGAATGTCCCCCGCTCGGCTGAGCTAAAAATCGTGCGTTTGCGCTCAAGTACGCGGCGTATACCATTTTGGATAATAACAAGTGAGTTGTAAATTCTATCTGGGTGGTACTCTGGTGTGCCTACCACTAGCTCCGCTGTGGGCATAGAGGTAGAAAGCTTCTCCAGCTCGTCGAGTCGGGCATCTACCACATCACGTTGGCCTGGGATTGGGATTTCAGCCAGCTCCATGCCTGCCGTCGTCATGAGTTCGGGGCTGATGAAGCGATCGGCAGCTGCTTTGCGTATCAGATCCATGTACTCGCGCCAAGTATTGGCAGAAACACCAACAGTTGGTGTTTCTGATGATAGTTGCTCAGGGTAAAACACACCGGTTTGGCGGTACCACTGGATGTCATAATGGCGGGCTTGTTCGCGTGGTGGCGTGTTATACATAGATATATAATACGATATACCAGTCTGCAGAGCAAACATACGCAAAATATCCCAATAGTATAGAAGAGTTGGTAGGTATTGATGGGTAAAACAAGGAATGTGGCAGCTCTGACGGGTTAGTTTTGGCTAGACTATATACCTGCACATGATGGATTGTGATTATAGATTGATATCAGGAAGAGGCTAGGCTCTACACAGAGCTTTATTGATACCGCCACTGTCCCATATCACGATTATAGACGTCGATGATTCGCGGTGTCAGCAGGGTAGAGATGCCGGCTGGGGGTAGGCTAGCGGGGCGCTGGCGCAGGGTGTAGTCGAGCAGCTTGGTATCGGTGTAGCTGAGCCCAGGCGGTAGCGGCTGGCTCAGCAGGCTGGCTTTATCCTTTGTCGACAGCACAAAGCCCCACTCACCAAAGGAAGGCACATTAATACTAAAAGGCGTGATATGCCGCTGGGGCTGGGCAGATGTGATGGTACTGGCTACCGTTGCGAAGGCGTTTGGCGAAAAGTACGACGATGTTGCTTGGGTGATCATCACACCAGTGGGGCTGAGAATACGCTCAGCCTGGCGGTAGAATTGCTGCGAGTAGAGCTTGGCTAGGCGGTCGTTAGACGGGTCGACGAGGTCGATTAGAATGGCATCATACGCCTGGTGTGTATTGAAGGCAAATAAAAAAGCGTCCTCATTGACGACGCGCACTTTGGGGCTAGCAAGCGAGCGCTTGTTCTGCTCAGTCAGCAGGGGATTGGTGCGCGCCAGCTGCGTCATAGCCGGGTCGATATCCACCAGGGTAATGTGCTCTACACTCGGGTACCTAAGGATTTCGCGCGCCAGCAGCCCATCGCCACCACCCATAATCAGCACGTTCTTAGGCTGCTTTACGGCTGTCATTGCTGCGCCGGCCAGCGTTTCGTGGTAGCGGGCTTCATCCAGGCTAGAGAACTGGAGATTGTTATTCAGATACAGGCGTAAATCCTGCTTGTACTTTGTGAGGACAATCTTTTGGTAAGCCGACTGCTGGTAGAGAATGACTGGGTCTTTATAGGCCTTGGTATCAATACGGTGCTCCAGCCAGCTGGCGCCAAAGAACAGCCCCAGCAGCAGGATGGTCGCCACTACACTGGCGGCTAGGAGCCTGCGCGAAGTCTTGAGCTGTAATAGAATCAGCACTGCCACGGCGATGTTAAGCGTGGCGATCAAGTAGGTGCTGCGCATTAGGCCGAGGCTGGGTAATAGGAAGAGCGGGAAGACCAGCGAGGCTACCAGCGCGCCAAAGTAATCGATCGCCAGCACCTTGCTGAGCAGCTCCACCGAAGACGGCCGGCCGTATCGTGTAAACATCTTGACGAGTAGCGGAATTTCCAGGCCGATTAGCACACCAATCACCAGGCTAATCAGCGCAAATACTGGCCAGTGCAGCTTGCTCAAGCTAAAAGCGCTATAGAGCAGCAGCACCGAATTACCACCCACCAGCCCCAGCAGGATTTCATTAACGGCAAAACTGGTGGCCGGGTGCCAGCGAATATGCCGCACCAGCAGTGACCCCACCCCCATGCCGAAGAGGGTAATACCAGTTGCCAGGCTAAAGCTCAGGATTGAATCACCCACCAGGTACGAGGCAGCCGTGCCCAGGATGAGCTCGTAGATAAGCCCGCCAATTGCCACCAAAAGTGCCGCCGCAAACAGTGCGATATTTTCCTTGCTGGTGATGCGCTTGGTGCCCGGTGGCGTGACGCGAGTGTGTGCCATAGTGTCTTTCGTCTACCTTTCGCGCCTAGGTTATTTGCCTACGCCGCCACTGCCGCCGCCATAGACGCTGCGCCCGTGGTAGGTGCCGGTGCCGTGCGAATCATCGTGGCCAAAGAACTCGTCGTAAATGGCAAAGAGCAGCGCCCCAACAAAGCTGATGATCATCACCCAGCGCCAAAATAGCGGCCAGTTGCGTGGGCGAATAAGCCGGCCAAATAGTTCCTTTTGCTGCGCGTCGGACAGGGGTGTTTTGCGGTAAACGTCGTACTCGCGCCGGTTGTATTTTTCGACCGTGTAGGTGGTGGTAGCGCCGGTCTCGGCGTCGGTGTAGTGCAGGCTGGCATAGGCCATTGGCTCACCCTCAAAGACCTGGTAGGCGTTCTTGCCGCGGATAGCCATAATGGTGCCTTCGCCGGCCTCGGCAACGGTAATGGTCTGCGCTGTGCCGTCCTCCAGCGTGATGGTAAACTCATTGCCAGCCGCGAGCGTCTCTGGCTCAAGCCGCTGGGCAAACCGCACCGGCTCATAGAGCGACACAACCTTGCTATCGTGGTCGTACTCCACCCAGCTATCGTAATTTTCGAGGCCCGTCAGCTCCCACTCTTCCCAGTAGGAGGCTTGCTTGGTCTCGGGGTTGTCTTCTTTAAACAACAAGCAACCCACCGCGCGGAAGTTGGTTCGTTTGCCGCGCAGCACATCGTTGATTTTGAGGCGAGCTTTGGTGCGTTTGGTCATAAGATAGCGCTTTCGATCGTTATAGTGTTGGTATAAAATGCGTCTGCAATGGCTTGGCGGAGAGTCTCAATTGTATCCTCTCTCAGTGGTCGGCACGTGGCAATACTGAGGTATGCTCCGTGGCTCTCGGGCCAGGTGTGGATGGTGGCGTGCGACTCAGCAAGCAGCAACGACACACTCACGCCTTGCGGTGAGAACTGATGTGAGACAGACTCGAGCGCGTGCAGGCCAGCCAGCTCGGCAAGTGTGTGCACCGTCTTTTCGGCGTACGCAAGGTCATCTAGCCGCGTGGCATCCGCCTGGCGAATCGTAAAAATCAGTGCTTGTACCTGCTCCATTTGCATCGCATGCGCTATTATACCACTTATGATGCTAAAGAGCGAGCCCACCTTGCTTATAGCAAAACCAGCCAGGCTGACTGGCTGGTCTATGTAGTGCGCGAATCATTATGGCTCGAGAGTGTGCTGTGGCACGCTGGAGCTTGGCTCGGGCGAGTTGACTGTCAGTGGCACAACAAAACCCTGGTATTGCGCGAGTGTCACGACGTCTCCAGGCTGTGGCTCGTCGTGGGTGTCGCCATTGGTCAGGCAGAGCTCCGCAACGCGGGCCGATGCAGCATTAGTCACGCCATCTTGCTCGGGCTTAGTATGGAATGCATCTGCTTCGGTAAGTGCAGCGATGTGCCGGTCTACCACAGTGCCGATGCTGTCGCCAGCCTCAACCGGCCGTGTAGTAATATTGCTTAGCTCAACCGGTGGCTGGGGCTCCCGAGTAACCTCGCCTGCCTCGTAGGCTTTGCGCTGGCTGAGGTAACCGCTATACGCATCGACTAGCTGGGCAGCTTGCTCTTCGGGGGTGGGTTGATGCTCAGCTTGTGTGCTTGGGCTTTCCTTTCTGCCTAGGTAGCGACGTCCAACGAGTGTAGCAGCCAAGCTAACACCTAGTGCACCTAGTATAGTGCGCCGTGGGATTGATGGTAGCTCAGTAACTTCATGCGGTGTATGATGCTCTACCAAGTAAGAGTGGTTATCGCTGCTATGATTGGATGTTGATGAAGAATCTGGGGATTTATGACCCCTGTTTGGTCTCTGTTGTGTATGCATAGTCCATTCACTATACAACAGAGGTCACAAAAAGGGAAGAGGAAAATGGCAAAATAGCGCACATTATTGCATAATGTGCTCAAAAACAGGGGTAATAACATATAATACACAATATTATACATAATTATGCAATAATATATCTTGTTACACATACCTGAGTGTCTATATTTTCATAGCAAACGGTTCACTTCGTCTGCTTCTTGCTGCTGGCTTGGCTGCATAAAATGAATGCTTTTCTAGAACATTCATCCCTTTAGTGCGAGGGTACAGTACTTATTGTAGTGGCCAGTCCGCATACTTCATCGAATAAAGTTGCAGATATAGAGGAGAGTATATACAGAGGTTATGAGCCAAAAATAGAACAAATACCATAAATTTGCTGTTTTTGAGGTATTTCTGCCGCAGATGCCATGCTACAATAGAGGGTATGAGATCTACTCGAACCATCCAAATTGTGAATATTACTGGGCGAGAACTCGCCGGCAAATCATCAACAATTCGTGAGCTAATGCCGCGGCTGGGTGCCGGGGTTGTTTTGTTTCGTCCGAGCGATGTCTTGCGCGAATATGCCGCGAGCCATCATATTACACTGCGCAAACGAAGCGATTATTTGCGCGTGCTGCAGATTATGACGGAGTCTGCACCGAGCTTACTGGCCGACCGGGCACTGGAGCTGCTTGAGCGGCCTGGTGTGGAGCTCGTGGTGCTCGATGGCCTGCGTGACTACCGCAGTGCCTGCCGCCTTAAGGAGCGGCTGGGTGATCGCTACCGGACAGTGGTGCTCACAGCGCCAGATGAGCTGCGCTACGAGCGCTTCAAGGGTGTGGCCGAGGCGAGGCGGCGTGCTGGGCGCGATGCAGCGGTGATTCAGAGCTTCGAAGAATTTATGCGTGATGGCGAGGATGATATGGACAGCATGCAGCAGTTCCCAGCGGTGCTGGCTAGCCACGATCTAACACCTGGTGGCCCGATTGACACGAGCACCTATCCATCGGCTATTGCGGTGGCAGATGAGATCATCAGCTACTTGGTGTAGAGTAATCTAGATCAGGCAGTGAATGCGGATGGGCGATCATGTATCGACAAAACACAGTAATACCATCTGTACTCTCCATGATGCTTATGGTATTATGAAGGCATGAATAAGCGAGGGTTTACGCTGGTTGAGATTTTGACAGTGGTGGCGATACTAGCGATCTTGGTGTCGGCGTCGATTGTGGGGTATGGTGCCTGGCGCCAGCGTGCAGCCCAGACGGAGCTCGTGAGCGATCTGCGGGCTGCTGCCGCGGCCATGACAGCCTACCGGACATTTTATAATGGTTATCCGACATCGCTCCCAGCTGATTATAATAAGAGTGAGAATGTGACAGCGACACTCAAGTACGTCGCGTCGGCAACCTACTGCATAGAGACAACAACGCGCACCACCCGGGGGCTTGTCTATCATATAAAGGGTTCAGAGAGCGAACCCAAAGAGGGCGGGTGTGATGCCTATCAGGCGCAATCTGGCGAGAATGAGTCGCGAGCGACCGATGGTGTGTTGCGCTACTGCCATGTGATCCGCGCCGTTGAGCCAACCCAACCGGCAGTGTGTGAGCCGGAGTTGCAGAGGTAAAATTTTAGCATCATAAAGATCTAAACCCAGATGTTACTCTCCGCGAGCCGTATACTCTGCCAGCTAAGATAACGATGAGTAGGGTAGGACTAAGATGTTGCAACCTAAAGCTTAACCCCCTTTTTCTATACTAGCTTCATTCTCTCGCCGCTTTACAAAATTTCGCTATGGCAATCTGACTTACAGTACTAATGCTGAGAGATTGGTATTTGTAAGACGTCGATCCTGAGAATGGTTGAGGCGGAAAAACAACGCAAGTTTTGAGGTGTAAGCATTGTAATATATACTACAGATCAATCACCTCACCCCGGTCGATTGGCTTGTTGGCTGTGCGATGCCCATGCATACGACGGCGCACGGTGCGGCGCAGCTCGATAGCATTGGCAAGGAGAATGATGCCATTGACCAGTGCATAGCCACCAACGATTTGGACAAAAAGCTGAGCGCTGCCCACTGGGAAGAGCCAGAGGACGAAGCTCACGACCACACCGATCACGCCAGACATGAGCCAGAGCGCTCGCGTACGGCTCCCAGCAGGGAAGATACGGCTCAGTACAAGGTCGATGAGGCTGCGGAGCATTACCACCCAACCAAGGACAAAGCTGAGCGTCGCCACACTAACCCGAGGGTTGGCAAGCATCACCGCGCCAAGCAGAATAAGCAGCGCACCTGCCACCACGAGAAATGCCTTGGCTTGGCCGTTTGCTACCTGTAGGCCACGCACCAGCTGTGATAGACCCCAGACAATGATCAAAATTGCGAGAACCGTCATCAAAACAGTGAGCGTCACTGCCGGCATTGCAAGCGAGACGCCACCAAAGATAATCAACGACAGGCTCATGATAATAATTACCCACCACGCACCAATAATATGTCTTTTGAGCTGTTCAATCATACATTCCTCCTTATCTTTCTAGTGTAGATGATGGCGGAGTAATCTGCAATTAATAGGTGAGGCTATGAACTATCCACCACTGTATAGATGGTATAATGCTCGAGCACTAGTCGCGGGCAAACTGCATCAGCACCAGTGGGTCGCCGGTGACGGATCGCAGGGTGTAGGCGCTGGGTAGTGTTGGGGTGGTGGTTGCGGTCGAGCTGCTATAGTAGAGAACGTTGATTTTTTTGGCATCGGTAAAGGGCTGGGTGGTATCGGCCACTTTGCGGTAGGTGGTGCTCCCTTCGAGTGGTGCGTAGCCGCCCATCAGTGGGCCACCCACATAGGCCATGTAGATGGGGCAATGTGACTGCGCTTGCTCGAGATAATAGCTTATCTCTATGGCAATGTATGGGTCGGCCGCAAGGACGACACTCCCATCGCGGCAGGTGCCAAGCTGGGTGGCAATTTGCTTTACATTGGGTCGCTCATCGCGCTGGAAGTTGAAGTTGCCCTGCAGTGATAACTGCACCATGCCATAAACCATAACCACTGGCAGAAGTACCAAGAGAGCGGTTGACACAGCCTTGTGCCAGCGCAGTGGCGAACGATGCAGGGCTGCGCAGGCTGTATAGAGGATAACACTTGCAATAGTGATACCACTAATTACCACATGAGCAAGATAGCGCTCGACATACATTGGGGCGGATAGCGACACGACGACTAGTGCCGCAACAGGCACGCCCATATGAGCAAGCAATAGCCAAGCAAGCTCGGGATGCGGCAACGAACGCATGGCACGAGGCCACGCCCACGCAACGGCACAGATAATAATCAGGACAAGTTGCGACGACACAACGCCCAGCAACCAAGATGGCTTATAAATCATATTGAAGGATGCGATGCCAAGCAAATTCTGCAGATTCATCGGCTGGCCAATCTCGGCTAAAGCCCCATTGCCAATCTGCCCCAAGAAGGTTGGTAGCCACGGCAAGAACAACATAAAGCTCACGACATATGCCCAGAGCCACGGCAACTTCCACCACTGTTGTAAGCCTTGGCGGCGGTAGGTCATAACCATGAGCCAGAGCAGCTGAGCCAGCCAGAGTAGGGCGCTATAATACAGCGTCCCCATGCCGAAGGCGACAAGCACCGCATAGAGCATCCAGTCGCGCCAACGGTCGTCGTGCCAGGCGCGCGCCAGTACAGCGGTGGCGCTTACACCGATGAGTGACCCCAAAGCATACATCCGTATCTCAAAGCCGTAGCGCATCAGCAGCGGTGTGCCAATTAGGGTGAGAAGTGTATATCCCGCGGCGCGCGTGCCAAACCAACGCCGTACGAAATACCCCATAATAACCATCGCACTGCCATAGCAGAGTATGCTGAAGGCGCGCAGGGCTGCCTCGCTATAACCCCACACGCTGGCCCAGAGCTTGAGGATGAGATAGTAGAGCGGCGGGTGTGTATCGATACTGGTGAGGCGAATGAGTTCACTGATTGGCTGCTTGGCGAGCCACACCGAATATGCCTCATCAAACCACACACTCTGCTGGCTGCCAATCCACCAGCACAGCGCCATTGCCACCAGTGGTGCTAGCACAATGGCGATGCGAAACCAATGGCGTTGCATCTTACAGACAAAGGGAAATAGTCGATTAGCGAGAATAAGGGCGGAATTCTTGACCCGAGCGGCAGATTGTTGCCGCGCTAGTTGTTTACTCATATCTTTTATAGTACCGATTTGTTGGCAAAAAATCCACTAGCAAAGCCATAATCATCCGTGGTACAATACCACTATACGTACCCGTAGCTCAGCTGGATAGAGCGTTGGTTTCCGGTACCAAAGGTCGCAGGTTCGAACCCTGCCGGGTATACCATAGATAATTGAGGCTTGCGCGGCCTCTGTTTTTTATGGATATGTATAGTAAGACATACTAATTGATGGGATAGACCAATGAAACAAAAGAAGGTCTATCTCTCTAGCTGATCCCTGTTAGCGTGGAATAATCTTCATCAAAAACTTTGTCTTGACGGCAAGGTAGATAAGCGCAAGTGCACTGACGGATAAGGCGAAGTTGGCCGGGATCTCGTAGAAACGATCGACCGACGTAAAATAAAAATCGCTAATATAATAATCTGGTGCCACAAAGAGATGCATGACGAGAATAACGAACGCATGCACCGTATACACATAGAGTGAATTATGACCAAATGGCAGCAAAATCCAGCCTAACCACCGCTTGATGCGATCCTCGAATCGCCGAAACAACATAAAGAACCCAGCAAACCAGAGCCACGATAGGGTAAGGCGAGGCAGTGGTAGGTCGAGCTTGAGGAACTGATTGTCGAGTGCGGTATCGGCCGCGGCAAGCGCTTGATGAAAGCCATCGCCCAGCCCATGTGCCACAAAGGTGACGTATACGTCAGTAAAGAGTGTGAGGGCGAAGAGCGTTGCAATACTGCGCTTGATAATGCGTCGACGGCGCAGCGGCCACGATTGCCAGCGTGTAGTAATCTCTGGTAGGTGGTAGCCCAGGGCAAAGGCCATGAAAAATAGCACCTGCCAGGTGAGCGGTTGGTATAGTTCACTGACTGGCCGTGGTGTTAGCGCCCACACCAGTAGGCTGAGTCCTAGCACGATATACCACTTGCCGCGCCGCAGTAGCCAGAGTGCGCCTGGTGCTACCGCAATAAACAGTGCATACAGGCGCAGATAGTCCGCCCAGCCGTAGAATTGCTGTAAGGTAATAATATCCCACGCTAGGCCAAGCCAATTGCCGTCGGGCAGTGGTAGTGGCAACTTGACACCTTTATTATCAATAAAGAACCAGCTAATCAGGAGCGATAGTATCGTCACGATAATGCTCGTGAGGTAGAGCGTACCAGCTCGCTTCCAGAGCAAGCGCGTCGCTGTCATGAGGGGCTGCGTGCGGAGCTTGGCACCGCGCACAATACCCAAGACAAGGCCGGATATAATGAAGAACCCTTCGGCTGCCGAGACAGCGAGACGACTGTCGCCAGTGAGGAAAGTGAGGCCATTAGGAAAGTAGGTGAGATGGTCGAGAATAATGATAACCAAAAACCACCCACGCATCAGGTCGAGACTAACGATGCGCCCAACAGAGGACGCGCTGGCTTTTGGTTGGGTTGTCACAATGATTTAGTATAGCAGGTTTGCTAAAAGTATGCTTAAGATTGTCTCATGTTGTGGTGAGGAAATACGGACCCGAGGTCTGGATATCCAATACTGATGAATCTATGGTCTAAAAAACTGAGGGGCATAGCGACACGCTAGCGTGGTCGCTTGCTCGCAACAGTCCGTGCCTTGGTGGCAAAGGTGTCATCGATGAGGACAGACGGCGCAAACTCACCATAGCGCCGCGCCACTGCTTGCTCGATCAGGAAGTCGGCAATGCGTGGATTTTTGGGTAGGAGCGAGCCATGCAGGTAGGTGCCGATCACATTGCGGTAGCGCGCACCTTCGGTTTGGTCGGTGCCATTATTGCCCGCCCCGCGCGATACGATACCCAGGGGTGGCACGCTGTGCCCAAGGGTTGTGAGGCCACTGTGGTTTTCGTAGCCAATAATCTCGCCAAAGTCGCTGCTGGCAGTGACGATATTGCCAATCAGGCGCTGCTCACCAGCGACCGTCTCGATATCAAAGAGACCAATTCCACGAATGATCGCTCCCTGAGTGGTCTTAAAGAATCGCCCAAATAGCTGGTACAGCCCACACACTACCAGCATCGGCACGCCATCATCAGCCAGGCACTGCAGAGTGGGGCCAATCGCGAGTAAATCATCCTGGATGGTAGCTTGGCCAGAGTCTTGGCCACCACCGCCCACGATGATATCGACATCGGTTGGGAAGGTGTCGCCTGGGTTGTATTCAACGAGCCGCACGCTGTAGCCATACCACTCAAGTCGTCGCTTGAGCGTGAGGGTATTGCCCCAGTCGCCATAGATGTTCATGGCGTGGGGGTAGAGTTGGAGGATGGTGATAGTGTTGTCTTTCATACAGCATTTACCTCTGTGTAGTGAGCTAATTCGCGCCGCAAGGCAAGCATGGCGGTATAGGTGCAGTAGATGCGCAAGGGAGTGCCGCGGTTGGCCTGGACAAACTCTGCCAGAGCTTGCTTAAGGCCAGGTACAACGCGCCGAGCTTCTACTTCATCATACTGGAGGCGCAGCGCCATATCGTAGGCGCGCACACCACTTACCATTGCCACGCCAGTGGGGCGAAGTGTATCGAAGTCGACATCCCATAGCCAACTCATATCGCGGCCATCAGCGTACTGGTCGTTGATGGCAATCATTGTAGCAGTCTTGTGTGGGTCAAACGATGCCAGGCTCAGGCGAAAGCCGCTCGGGTTCTTGACGAGGACGAGCTCGCAGGGTTGGCCGTTGACGGTCAGAGCTTCGCCGCGGCCAAAGGCTGGCTCGACCTGAGCGAGGGCAGCGAGCATGGCGGGCGTATCGAGTTTATCTTGCAGAATAGTACGGACGAGGGTAAGTGCTCCTGCAGCGTTTTGGGCATTGTAGCTACCCTTGAGCTTCAGTGAGACAGGGTGGTCTGCGTCGTCGAAGCGGAAGATGGCAGCTTGGTCGGACAAGCCGCATAGCGTCACATCAGCATTGGTAGTGGCTGCAGCTTGGGCTGAGGCGCTCCGCATGGTATCGTCGCTTGGGAAGAGGTGAGCGAGTGATGGATCAACGCCATAGCGGCTTATTGGTGCTGTGAGATCAGCGGTAAATTCTTGCCGCGTCAGCCGTGGGTCGTCGCCATTGAGAACAATGCCATTTGTGGTGCGTATGGCGATAGTGTGAAGCAGCTGCGCCGTGTAGTCAATCTCGCCAAAGCGATCGAGTTGGTCGCGCAGGACGTTGAGTAGTAAACAATAGCGTGGGGCAACTTGCTTGACGAAGTGCACTGCATGCGCTTCGTCAAGCTCGAGCACGGCAATATCCGCTGGCAAAACACCATGGGTATCAACCGCCTCAAGCAGTGCTGCTGCCACGCCGCGGGTAAAGTTGCTCCCCGTGCGATTAGTAAAGACGCGGAGGCCTTGGCTCTCCAGTAGAGCTACAACCATCTTGGTAGTGGTTGTCTTACCGTTAGTGCCACTTACTACCACCACACCATGCGGTAGAGCATCAAGCGTACGGGCAAGAAAGTGCCGATCGAGCTTCTCGACGACGAGGCCTGGCAATGCCGAACCACCACCGCGCAACCGAGCTGCGCGCTGCACCCCTTTGCCCACAAGAGTTGTAATACGAATCATGGTGTTTATTATAGCATGAGCATACATATCTGACACGATGAGATTGAGGTGGATTTCAAAACTGTACTTAGTTTGCTATTATATGTCATATGCGTAGTTATGAAGATCTAGCAGATCATAATAAACCTTCTGCTATACGTGAACCTAGTATCCAGAATCGTATCACTAAGGAGTATAGAGAGATTGTTGGAGAAGATGGTGTACGAAAAGTATATATTCCATGGAGTGATGTCCAGTCTGGTGTATATGATCCCGATTTCCACAGCCTAATGATAGAAAACAACTTGAGCAGTGCATCAATAAAGAAACATGATGATGAAGTAGAGGTTTCATATCCATCAAGCCTTGACGTTGTGCGGCTGGATGGAGTGTTGGCAACGTGTCGAGCACAGGGTGATTATACTGATTTCACACGTTCGGTTGTCATTGCTGCCCATCAAGTTGCTGATACGATATCAGTGACTGGCAAGATCCCTCAATTGAACTCCATAGAAAATATTCTGATTAAGCGCAATAGTCAGCAATTGGGTAGTGCAGAGTTTACCCCACCCTTTTATGCAGAGGAGTTTGTAGTTGATACTGACACTATACAAATACAGCAAGAAGACGAAAGGGAATTGACGGCTGAAGAATTAGATCTCCAGCGCGATATCGCTATTAGCGACACAACAAGCCGAGTTGTTGTCCAAATGTTAGAGTCGACTCTGTCTCGAAAAGATATGGATGCCGACAGTGCCACTGTGATTAAACAGATAATTGAAAGTATAGAAAAGAGATAGGGATTATATGCACAAATATGAAGAACAGATAGTGCACCCTGAGCTTGACAAACCTACAGAGGTAGAAAAAGTACTTACCGTTGATGCTCTCGCTAAAGCTATCGGTCGGCCGCTCGAGTTAAGTCACGCTGGAGAGATAGGTGCATCTGATAGTGGGCATGGTGTATTTTTTGCATTGGATACGCAAGATAATACCCAGTCATATGCAATTAAACGGTTTGGTAATAGTCAAAAAGCGCAGAGAGAGATTGACCTATTACATGAAGCCGCTAACCGCGGCCTAAAGACTCTCCAGACGGTGCTTGATAAGCCACTAGCGGTTTCTAATGTGAGGGGTGTAGATGTTGTAACTCGGCGAATTCCATCACTTGGTACGATGAATTCCATAGCGTGGTCTGAATACTATGCAGGTCAGCCCTCATATGAGTCAGATATTGTTCCTGTTATGGAGTCAATTGGCCAATATATCGGGAATCTGCATGCAAATGGGATGCATCATGGTGATATGCAATTGAAGAATATCGCAACTATACCTTCTGGTGAGTTTGTTACATTTGATTTGGAAAATGCTTACTTCCATGCAGACAAAAAAAGTGCTCTGCAGCAAGTGGATTTTCAGGATGATTGTATGAAGGATATCACTACAGTAATTGAGTCCTTTGCGCGGAGTGGCTTCATGGCCTCATCAAGTGACGAGATTTTCTGGCAGGAGATTCAAGAAAATTTACTACAGCCATATATAGAAGAGAGTGACAGTTTATTCTTGCTTGACGATGACAGGCATAAAGCGCTCATGCATTGCATCGATAGATGTAAAAGAATTCGTAATGAGTCAAACAAAACACATCTGACAATCGATCGACTCGTTGCTCATTTGTAATAAGATATGGATTTGCAGGGTGTGACATTCTGTATATTCTAGGTAGAGTCGCTTTGTAACAATATGAGTAGCACAAATCACGCTAGTGCGCTACAATGCATAGTATGATAGTGGTTGGATTTTTTGCGTGGTGGTATGGCGCTGGGTGGTGGCAGCGGATCACGATGGTGTGGGGGAAGCTGGTGAGCGTATTTGACTATTTTTCGATCGATCTATTGGTGCGAACATGGTTTGCGCCGTTTCGGCAGATATCGGCAGGAGCGGTGGATGGGCCGATTGGGGTGCAGATTCGGGCGTTTTTTGACCGCCTCATCTCGCGAACGATTGGCGGCATCGTGCGGAGCTTTATGATTATTTTTGGCATTGTCGCGCTCGCAGTAACTGCTGTAGTGGGGCTTGTCTTTATCATTGCGTGGGCGCTTGTGCCCGTGTTGCCACTGCTGGGGGCGGGGCTTGCGATAGTGGGGTGGCTGCCATGGTAGGTGACTTCCACTACGATAGCTTGCGTGCCAAGAAGGCCCGCCTGGGTGTGCAGATGGGCCGCTTCGACCACTGGTGGTGGGTGCCATTTTTGCTACTCGTAGCAGGGGCGGGAGCATTGCTAGCTATTGAGTTGCCTCTGGGGTGGTTTATCGCGAGCCTGGCTGTGGTGCCATATGGGCTCCACCGGTGGTATCAGGGTGAGGTTGCGCATTTGCCCACCAGCGGTGGCACGGCTGATGGTTTGCTTGCGGGTGATGTCCTGGGTCGATTACCCGCCACGCCGACACCACGCGATATCGCCTGGGCATTACGCTCAGTCAATGATGGGCTGTTTATGGCATTGCGACTCGGCCTCAGCCCGGCGCTTATGCAGGATCTCGTGAGTGACGACCCGAGCATTATGCCTGAGTTTTGGCAATTTGCCGACCGTATCCGCCAGTACAATCAGCTCGAGCAAATCACTGGTAGTGTGCTTATGGTGGCTTTGGTGCGCAGTGTGCCTGGTTACCAGAATATCCTGGCGGAGCTCCAGCTTGACGACGAAGATCTCGATGGCGCGGTGCAGTGGCAGCACCACTTGCGCCAGTTGGTGGCACAGATTCATCAGCCACGGCGCACCGGTGGGGTGGCACGCGATTGGTCGTTTGGTTATATCCCACTGTTACGTCGCTTTGGACAGAATATTAGCGAGCAAATTAGTCGTGGCGGCGGGATGTTCTCTGTTGATGTTGCGTCGCACACCAAAGCGATTGATCAGCTCATCGATATCTTTGGCACTCGTGGGCGGCAGAATGCCGTGCTAGTAGGGCAGGCTGGCACGGGCAAGACGACCATCATCCACGCCTTTGCCGAGCGGCTCCTCGATGCCTCGGCGCATTTGCCGAGTAGCCTCAAGTTTCGACAGGTGTTCATCCTCGACTCATCATCACTCATCGCTGCGGCACCAGGCCGAGGTGAGCTCGAGAACCTCGTCATGCGCGTCCTTGGTGAGGCGTATACTGCCAAGAATATCATTATTTGCCTGGATAATGCTCAGCTGTTCTTTGAGGAAGGGATTGGTGCAGTGGATCTCACCAATGTGCTGCTGCCTATTCTCGAGGCAGGGCGCTTGAGGGTTATTCTGAGTATGGATGAGCAGCGATTTTTGCAGATTGGCCGGCGCAATCCATCGCTTGCTAACGCGCTCAATCGCATCTCCATCGTGCCCACAAACGAAGCCGAGACACTGCGCGTCTTGCGAGAGCAAGCCGTCATTACCGAGGGGCAGCGCCAGGTGGCCTATCGCTACCAAGCGCTGCGCGAGGCGTATCGGCTCAGTGCGCGCTATATTCATGATCTTGCCATGCCAGGCCAAGCCATCAAGCTGCTCGAGTCGGCCGCGAGCTACCACGAGGATGGTATTGTAACAAAGCAATCGGTGCAGCAAGCTATTGAGCAAACGATGGATGTGAAAATAAGTGTGGCGAGTACTGCCGATGATCGTGAGCGACTGCTCAATATGGAGGCGCTCATCCACCAGCGAATGGTCAACCAAACGCGAGCGGTCAGCGTAGTAAGTGACGCCTTGCGCCGAGCACGAGCCGGTGTGCGCAACCAAAATCGGCCAATTGGCACCTTTCTCTTTCTTGGGCCAACAGGAGTGGGTAAGACAGAGTTAAGTAAGGCTCTGGCTGACGTGTACTTTGGTGGTGAGGGCAAGATTGTCCGGATTGACCTCAACGAATATGTCCGGCCTGAGGATGTGTCGCGCCTGATTGCTGATGGCGCTGATGATCCAGCCAGCTTAACCGCCCAGGTGATGAAACAGCCCTTTAGTGTGGTGCTTCTCGATGAGATTGAGAAGGCCGCGCCAGAGGTATTGGCAACCTTGCTGCAGCTGCTGGATGAGGGGATCCTGCGCGATATTAAGAATCGTGAAGTGAGCTTCCGTGATGCGATTGTCATTGCTACGAGTAACGCTGGGGCCGACCGCATCCGCGAATACATCGAGCATGGCTATAAGCTTGAGCAATTCGAACAGCAGTTTACCGACGAGCTCATTAACAGTGGTCAGTTCCGTCCCGAGTTCCTCAACCGTTTTGACGAAATCGTCCTCTTCCGGCCGTTTACTAAGGAAGAGCTGGTGCAAGTGCTTGACCTTATCCTCGAGGGGGTCAATGCCACGCTCGCCCAGCAAAAGGTCTCGGTCGCGGTAGAGTATGATGCGAAGCTCTTTCTCGTCGAACGTGGCTATGATCCACGGCTTGGTGCTCGCCCAATGCGCCGCGTGGTGCAAAAAGCGGTGGAGAATACCGTGGCACGCCAGATGCTCAGTGGTAGTGTGGCACCTGGCAGTACCATTACTGTTACGCTTGAGCAAGCCCGCCAAGCCTTCCAGACTGATGGTGCACCAGAGGTTGTGACAGCGGATGAAATCATCCCACCAGAGTATAAGCGGTAAAAGTGCGGCACTTTCGAGTAACTAGCTTTAGCTCTACAAAGAAATGACATCGAAAAGGTGCCCATTCTCTATTACGGGTCGCATATTAGATAAGAAGAGCGAAGGTATGAAGGGGTTTCAAGTAGGCTTGAAAGCGCACATTTTCTACCCTTGAAAGAATATAAGAGCGAGAAATGCATCTCTTTTGTGATGCATACCTAGCGGTATAGGCCAAAGCCGCGTGATTATTGACCTTGGTTTGGTTGCATAAATCCTGGGCGGAAGTTTGGCTTCATGGCTGGCTTGCTATAGGCTGGTTGTGATTGTCGCGGCAAGTGTACTGTGTTATCGTGCCGGCGGGCGTAGGTGGCGGTACCTGGCCGCGATCCTGATGGGTCACGTGGCCCACCGCAAGCACCTCGGAGGCGCTCGTTGTTCATATAAGGTGCTTCATCATCAATACGGCTACTATCGGCGGCGACTGGCCGGCAGCCCATCATAGTATGCGAGCTTTGGTAGCGTAAGTGGTTGGCGCGGCGTTCTTGGATGGATTGATGTTGGCGCTGGTCGACGCGTAGTGACGACGTCTTAGCGCCATTGACGATGGTGCGGGTATTGCGCGCAACGCCATTGGTGTGTATGCTTGATCCGCGCAAGCGATGGAGTCCTCGGGTCATACCTTTATTATACACAAAAAAGTGGTATAATGGATAACGCGCGTGCGGGTGTCGTACAGCGGCTAGTATACAAGTTTTCCAAACTTGGGATCGGAGTTCGATTCTCCGCACCCGCACCACAGATGCAAAAAATACGCATTGCTCCGCCAAGGGAGCGATGTTTTTGTTGAGAGTATAGCGAGCCAGACTGGATGAAGAGAGGCCGTAGCCTCTTCTTTGGTTTGACGTGACCCTAAAGGGTGCAATACTTTATAACAACTACACTAAAATCAAGTGAAAGGAAAGGACTAGGCACGATACTGTTGACAAATACGCAACATTGTGCTACCATCGAACGGATGTCACAAAAAAATAGAACAAAACACGGCAAAGCCTATAACGAAAGTGCTGAGAAGCGCTGGTTTGACCGAGTAGTGGCGGTTCCTTTGCTGGTTTGTATGGGCTCGGCTGCTCTCGTTGCTGCTGCGGCAATGCATAAGGAGCTTGGCGATGGCCCAACACTCTTTGTGCAGGAGCGGTATGGGAGTGACCTTGATAACCTCGTTAAGGTGCCAAAGTTGCGGACACTCCGTGGTGCGGTGCGCAACACTGCCTCGGCTAATGGCTATAACCACAGTAGCGCAGGGCCAATTGGCAAGCTCGTACGCAAGGCGCATGTGGACGAAGCGCCGCAGCTATTGCAAGTATTGCGTGGCAAGATGGCAATCGTCGGGCCAAGGCCACTAGCCACAGGCGAAGTGTATAATGATATTCTTGCTAACCCCGACATCCCTGAAGGTCTCAAACAGCAGTGGATCGACGCACGCAAGACGGCTCGCCCAGGCATTATGGCGCCTTATAGCAAAGAGCAGCATGAGCCTGGCTACAAGCTGAGTACCATCCATATGATGGAACAGGACGTTGTGTATGCTGAGACAGCCTCACTAAAGAAGGATGCAAAAGTGGTTGCTACAACGCTTGGTATGGTGGCGACAGATCTTGTACAGAAGCTTATGCCACGGTCTGCCCGCACGTGGCTGCAGGCTAAGGCAGGCTTAGCACCACATCCAGCAGGCCAAGAGCGTGAGGAAAGCGATGTTGTGGTGGCGCTGCAGCAAGCGCATACTCAGCCTGCACGGCGCGCTGCGTAACGTGAACCCAAAAGCCTTCACTTTTCTCTGTCAGAATAGGCTATTTTTGCTCACTATTCTACCTGGAAAAGCAATGAGTGTATTGTTCTGGTATTATAGCAAGTATTTTTGGAGATGTTTCTGTTTATGTCACCCATAAAGTCCTCCATTTTCTCAAGTAGTGGTCTCCCGAGATAACGGTAGAGCAGTGACCGCAGCAGATGCGCATGCTCTATGTATTAGAGCGATGGAAGGGGGGGAACGCACATCATACCGCTGAGCCCTTGTGATACAATAGAGGGAGATTTTTGCGAGAGGGAGCTTTTCTCCTTGCACGAAGCACGATTATTTTAATGTAAAATACCCCAAGGGGTATAGGGAACGCAACCATACTATGCCAGCACCATTCTCATTTACCATTACTCACCGCATGCCGCAGACGTTGGCACGGACAGGTGTGATTCACACTCCACATGGTGATATCAAGACGCCAGCCTTCATTGTGGTGGGCACAAAAGCAAACGTGAAAGCAATGGTGCCCGAGATGGTAGCTAGCGTGGGTGCACAGGCTGTTTTGGCTAATGCCTATCACCTCTACCTGCAGCCAGGGCACGAGCTGATAGAGAAGGCTGGGTACTTGGGTAAGTTTATGCACTGGAGTGGTCCGACCTTTACCGACAGTGGTGGCTTCCAGGTGCTGAGCCTGGGCTCGGGCTTTAAGAAAGTATTGGCGATGAGTACTGATGTTGATGAAGAGATTGCGATTGCTAAGAAGTCGAGCCGGCACGCCTGGGTGGATGATAATGGTGTGATGTTTAAGTCGCACCTCGATGGCTCATTACATAAGTTTACGCCAGAGCTGTCGATGCAAATCCAGGCAGGGATTGGGGCGGATATTACTTTTGCTTTTGATGAGCTGACGTCGCTGATTGACCCGTATGAATACCAAGTGGAGGCACTGGCGCGTACCCATGCGTGGGCGGAGCGCAGCCTAGCAGAGGTTAAGCGTCTTCGGGCTGCTCGGCCAGATAAGCCGTATCAAGCGCTCTTTGGTGTCTTGCAAGGGGCGAATTATGAGGACCTGCGTAAGCAAACCGCAGCACGCCTTGGCGCAATGGATTTTGATGGCTATGGTATTGGTGGGGCGCTGGAGAAAGAGACAATGGCTCAGACTATCCAGTGGGTGAACGAGATCTTGCCCGAGAGTCGCCCGCGGCATTTGCTTGGTATCTCGGAGCCAGATGATATCTTTGCGGCGATCGAGCAGGGTATTGATACCTTCGATTGCGTAAGCCCAACCCGCGTAGCACGCAATGGTGCGGCTTACACACCGCATGGGCGGGTGAATATGCGTGGGACGAAATATCGCGAGCTGTTTGCGCCTATTATGGCGGAGTGTGACTGCTACACCTGCCAGCACTATACTGCGGCCTACATCTGTCACCTGCTTCGTGCCAAGGAGAGCCTGGCGGGGACACTGCTGTCGATCCACAACGAGCGCTTTATCATCAAGCTTGTCGACGACATTCGCCACAGCCTCGAAGATGGCACATTCTACGCCTTTCGAGATCATTTCTTGGCACAGTATTATCGTCGGTAGCGACTGATGAGAGCTCCGTAGGTTAATAGTATGCATTCACATGACAACTAGGGAAGAGGGTTCGCATAGCAAACTTTCTCTCACCACCGTTTCTTTAAAATGCTAAAAGGGTCTTAGTATTTTCCTAAAACACTAGGCTCTTCAATGATCATGCTGCAATAATCACCACGGGCAATTTTCTGTTCTACCAGGATGAAAGTACTGCGTTCTTCATATTCTGAGAGAGATGCGAATCTATTGCAGTAAAAAACTTGCCTACTAGACACGCAAACGAAATGGCGTGAAGTTAGTGGTGGTGTCGTAGGTATCGACGGATTCGCGCCGCTTGAGCACGGCGATGACGCGATAGGTAAGTGGCAAGCAGACGACCTCAACGGCAAGCTTGAAACCAAGCCCAACGGCGATATAGTTGAGCAGTGCCCCCCCCGTGAGCTGCCCGCCAAAAGCAACAACGCAGAATATAGCGGTGTCAAATAAGCTCCCCACTACTGTCGATCCAAGTAGGCGCAGCCATAGCTGCCGACCCTTCATAGCAACCTTGAGCTTAGCAACGATGTACGAGTTGAGGAAGCTCCCCGTTAGGAAGGCAAGCAAGCTTGCCACGACGATCTGCGGGAAGAAGCCGAGCACTGCCTCGTAAGCAGCCTGGTCGTGGTACTCTGCCGCCGCGGGCAGATAGCGTACTAGTGTAAAGCAGCCAATCGCTAGCAGCATTACCCCAAAGGCTGTCCAAATAGCGCGGCGTGCCCGGCGATAGCCATAGACCTCTGTCATGACATCATCAAAGATATATACGAGCGGGAAGAGTACTGCTCCGCCATCAAGGATAAGTGGGCCGAGTGCTACCAGCTTGGTGGCGGCAATGTTGGAGATGAGTAGCGCCGCAACATATACTGCGAGAATGACGCTAAAGTATCGATAATTTTCATTCGTGTGTTTCATGCTTCGTTTATCATACCACACCTGCCAAGAAACCTGCTATAATAAACCCATGCCCCGATAGCTCAGCTGGATAGAGCAGAGGACTTCTAAGCCTAAGGTCGTAGGTTCGAATCCTACTCGGGGCGCCAT
>ERZ772948.587-NODE-587-length-23843-cov-3.952329_pt1 | contig 23843 bp, 21 predicted proteins | sample MGYA00511945_ERZ772948 | MGnify/ENA primary metagenome ERZ772948 (study PRJEB29015, sample SAMEA2737927) | human oral metagenome | biome: human oral; feature: human-associated habitat; material: dental | place: China | collected 2141 ... | reverse complement strand
TCATGCGTTGGTTCGAATCCAGCTACCCCAGTTCTTAGGTAATATATCAGATAAATGGTAAAATATCTTAGGGTATTTTATTTCTTTATAGGGTGGGAAACGTTAAAGATAGTTCATGTCATTGCGGTGCTTAGGAAAAATATTTTAAGTATGTCAAGCAAGAAATGCTTGATTGTTGGAGGATTTTTTTAGATGAATGAATTTGAAGATTTGCTAAATAGTGTTAGCCAAGTTGAGCCAGGCGATGTCGTTACTGCTGAAGTATTGACTGTTGATGCGAACCAAGCTAATGTTGCAATCGCTGGAACTGGTGTAGAAGGTGTGTTGACCCTTCGCGAATTGACAAATGATCGTGAAGCTGACATTAACGATCTTGTAAAACCAGGTGAAACACTTGAATTGCTTGTTCTTCGTCAAGTAGTTGGTAAAGATACTGATACAGTTACTTACCTTGTATCTAAAAAACGTTTAGAAGCTCGCAAGGCATGGGACAAGTTGGTTGGACGTGAAGAAGAAGTTGTTTCTGTAAAAGGTACTCGTGCTGTTAAAGGCGGTCTTTCAGTAGAATTTGAAGGACTTCGTGGATTTATCCCTGCTTCAATGCTAGATACTCGTTTCGTTCGTAACACTGAACGTTTTGTTGGCCAAGAATTTGAAGCAAAAATTAAAGAAGTGGATCCAAAAGAAAATCGTTTCATTCTTTCACGCCGTGAAGTAGTAGAAGAAAAAGCTGCAGCAGCACGTGCTGAAGTATTTAGCAAATTAGCTGTTGGTGACATCGTGACTGGTAAAGTTGCACGTATCACAAGCTTTGGTGCTTTTATTGACCTTGGTGGTGTTGACGGACTTGTTCACTTAACTGAATTGTCACACGAACGCAACGTTTCACCAAAATCTGTTGTATCAGTTGGCGATGAAATTGAAGTAAAAGTTCTTGATTTGAACGAAGAAGAAGGACGCGTATCACTTTCTCTTAAAGCTACAACACCTGGACCATGGGACGGTGTTGAACAAAAATTAGCTGCTGGTGATGTGATTGAAGGTACAGTTAAACGTTTGACAGATTTCGGTGCTTTTGTTGAAGTATTGCCAGGTATTGACGGACTTGTCCATATTTCACAAATTTCACACAAGCGTGTTGAAAATCCAAAAGATGTGCTTAAAGTTGGTCAAGAAGTAACCGTAAAAGTTCTTGATGTAAATGCTGATGCAGAACGCGTATCACTTTCTATCAAAGCTCTTGAAGAACGTCCGGCTCAAGAAGACAGCCAAAAAGAAAAACGTCAATCACGTCCTCGTCGTCAAAAACGCCAAGAAAAACGTGACTTTGAACTTCCAGAAACTCAAACTGGATTCTCAATGGCTGACTTGTTTGGTGATATCGAATTATAAGATAATTTAGAAGTTGAGTTTTCTCAACTTCTTTTTCTTTTTTGACTTGTATTTTTAGTGAAAATTAGTTATAATAAATGAGTTGCCACCCTTAGTGTAATGGATATCACGTAAGATTCCGGTTCTTGAGATGGGGGTTCGATTCCCTCAGGGTGGATGATTGTTATCTGCTTATAAATCTTGTTATATGCAAGTTTTTTTATTTTTACAAGGGAGATTACCAATGCCTGTGAAATTGATTGCTCATGCTCTAATTGAAAAAGACGGAAAATATTTGCTTATCAAACGAAGTAAAATAAAACGTGGTTTGCCAAATATGTACCCAGAATATTGGGACATTCCAGGAGGTAGCGTGGAAGAAGACGAATTGCCACGAGAAGGAGCTGTACGTGAAGCGATGGAAGAAGTTAACCAAAAGGTACAATTAAGTTCGATTCTTCATGAGGATAGCTGTTATGATGATACAAAGGGCGTCGTTTTTACGCGTCTAGTGTATAAGGTAAATTTGCTGGAATATAGAGAGATTAAACTTGATTTGGAAGAGCATACAGCGTTTCGCTGGATTCGGGCGCTGTCAGATATGAAGGGTGAGAAGACTGTTCCTTATTTAAAAGATATATTGAAATAAATTGATAAAGTGAGATTATATAAAATAAATGGGTACGATAAAACTGATTTGCACGGCATTATGACTTTATCGTATCCATTTTAGATATGAAAAAACTCCTTGATAAAACAAGGAGTAAGAAAGGAAATTCTTTAGTTTTTAGCTGCTGAAGCAAATTCTTCTTTGGAGAAGGCATCATTGATGATGTCTTTTAATTGTTTAGCAGAAGCTTGCATTTTTTGTTTTTCAGCGTCATTCAACGGGATATTTACTGGACGTACGATACCATGTGCGCCAACAATAGCTGGTTGTCCAATGTAGCAGTCTGTAACGCCAGGATATTGGCCTTCTTGGAATACTGAAAGTGGAAGAACTGAATTTTCGTCATCAAGGATAGCTTTTGTGATACGAGCTAAGGCAACTGCGATACCATAGAAAGTTGCACCTTTTTTATTGATGATTGAGTATGCAGCATCACGGACACCTTCAAACAGGTCAACTAATTCAGCAGCATTGAAGTTTTCTACGTCTTGAAGATAATTTTCAAGGTTGACACCTGCAACGTTGGCATGTGACCAAACAGCGAATTCTGAATCACCATGTTCTCCCATGATGTAAGCATGGACAGAGCGAGCATCTACATCTAATTTTTCAGCAAGTGCTTGACGGAAACGAGCTGAGTCAAGAGAAGTACCTGAACCAATGACACGTTCTTTAGGGAATCCAGAGAATTTCCAAGTTGAGTAAGTCAAAATGTCAACAGGGTTAGCAGCTACGAGGAAGATACCGTTGAATCCTGAAGCAACAATTTTAGTAACAACATCTTTGTTGATACGAAGGTTTTTTTCAACCAATTGAAGACGAGTTTCACCTGGTTTTTGTGGTGCACCAGCAGTCAAAACGACAAGATCTGCATCGTGTGCATCAGCATATTCTGCTGAATAAATTTTCTTAGGTGAAGTGAAAGCCAAGGCATGGCTAAGGTCTTCAGCATCCCCTTCTGTTTTTTCTTTGAAAATATCAACAATACCAAGTTCTTGGGCGATTCCTTGGTTGACAAGAGCAAATGCGTAAGAAGAACCTACAGCACCGTCACCAACAAGGATGACTTTTTTATGTTGTTTAGTAAGAGTCATTTTGCTAAACATCTCCTTTATTTTATTGGGGAACGTTTTCCCTTTACACATCTATTCTATCACTTTTGTAACATTTTGTCACGAATATAATACATATCATCTTATGTAAACGTTTTTACAATAGAAGGTGTTTACTGAAAAAAATCCCAATTTATGTTATAATGATATGGTCATATAAATTGAAGAGAGGCATTTTTTAATGCAGGATAATAATTTAGTAAATGTGAATTTAACGAGCGAAATGAAGACGAGTTTCATCGATTATGCCATGAGTGTCATTGTTGCTCGTGCTCTTCCAGATGTTCGAGACGGCTTAAAGCCTGTTCACCGTAGAATATTGTATGGAATGAATGAGCTGGGGGTAACTCCTGACAAACCACATAAGAAATCTGCTCGTATCACGGGTGATGTCATGGGTAAATACCATCCACATGGAGACTCTTCTATCTATGAAGCAATGGTGCGGATGGCGCAATGGTGGTCTTACCGTCACATGTTAGTAGATGGTCACGGAAACTTTGGTTCTATGGACGGAGACGGTCCTGCGGCACAACGGTATACAGAAGCTCGGATGAGCAAAATATCGCTTGAAATGTTACGCGATATCAACAAAAATACAGTTGATTTTGCAGATAACTATGATAGCAGTGAGCGTGAGCCATTAGTTTTACCGTCACGTTTTCCTAATTTGCTGGTCAATGGGGCGACAGGTATTGCTGTGGGAATGGCAACAAACATTCCTCCTCACAATCTTGGTGAGACCATTGATGCTGTAAAATTAGTCATGGACAATCCAGATGTAACAACACGTGACCTTATGGAAGTGTTGCCTGGTCCAGACTTCCCGACAGGCGCTTTGGTTATGGGGAAATCAGGCATTCATCGCGCTTATGAAACTGGGAAGGGTTCCATTGTTCTACGTGCTCGGACGGAAATCGAAGAAACAAAATCTGGTCGTGAACGAATTGTGGTTACTGAATTTCCGTATATGGTCAATAAAACCAAAGTTCACGAATATATTGTGCGACTGGTTCAAGAAAAACGTATTGACGGAATTACAGCGGTTCGTGACGAATCTAACCGTGAAGGGGTTCGTTTTATCATTGAAGTGAAGCGGGATGCAAGTGCGCATGTTATTTTGAACAATTTATTTAAATTAACGCAAATGCAGACGAATTTTAGCTTCAATATGCTGGCGATTCAAAATGGAGTGCCAAAGATTCTGTCTTTACGCGAGATTTTGCTTGCTTATATTGAACACCAAAAAGAAGTGGTGACACGCCGGACAGTTTTTGATAAGGAAAAGGCGGAAGCTCGTGCACATATTTTAGCTGGTTTGCTGATTGCACTAGATCACATTGATGAAGTGATTCGCATCATCCGAAACAGCGAGACAGATGCAGAAGCGCAAGCAGAATTGATGGCACGCTATAAATTGTCCGAACGTCAAAGTCAGGCGATTCTGGATATGCGTTTGCGTCGTTTAACGGGATTGGAACGGGATAAGATTCAATCTGAATATGACGACTTGATGAAATTGATAGCTGATTTAGCAGATATTTTGGCAAAACCAGAACGAGTTGTTGCGATTATCAAGGAAGAATTAGAAGAGATTAAACGTAAGTTTTCTGATGAACGTCGTACAGAGCTAATGGTTGGTGAAGTACTATCTCTGGAAGATGAGGATCTCATTGAGGAAGCAGATGTTTTGATTACACTTTCCAATAAAGGTTACATCAAACGGTTGAACCAAGATGAATTCACTGCGCAAAGACGTGGTGGTCGTGGTATTCAAGGAACAGGTATAAAAGATGACGATTTTGTCCGTGAACTAGTTTCTACCAGCACACATGATCATTTGCTCTTCTTTACCAATAAAGGTCGCGTTTATCGTTTGAAAGGCTATGAAATTCCTGAATACGGTCGTACAGCGAAAGGTTTGCCGATTGTTAATTTGTTGAAATTGGACGAAGGCGAAACAATCCAAACGATTATCAACGTTCAAGCCGAGCATGATGATAATTCCTACCTTTTCTTTACAACGCGCTATGGTGTTGTGAAACGGACAAGCGTAACAGAGTTTGCTAATATTCGTCAAAACGGTCTGAAAGCTCTGAATTTAAAAGATGAGGATGAACTCATCAATGTCTTTTTGACAAATGGTCAAGCAGATATCATTATTGGAACAAAAATGGGTTATGCTGTACGTTTTAACGAAAACCAAGTCCGAAACATGGGACGGGCTGCGACCGGCGTGCGCGGAGTGAATTTGCGTGCAGGTGACCACGTTGTAGGAGCAAGTGTCATTTCAGATGATCAAGAAGTGTTAGTCATCACTGAAAAAGGATATGGCAAGCGTACTTTAGCTAGTGAATACGCTACGAAAGGACGTGGCGGAAAAGGGATGAAAACAGCTAATATTACTGAGAAAAATGGTCCATTAGCAGGTTTGATGGCTGTGAATGGTGATGAAGATTTGATGATTATCACAAATACAGGGGTCATTATTCGGACAAATGTTGCCAATATTTCTCAAACAGGACGTGCAACTTTGGGTGTTAAAGTAATGCGACTAGATAAGGGAGCGCAGATTGTCACTTTTACGAGCGTTGCAGCGGATAGCGAAAAAGAAGAGGATGAAGAATAAATTAGATAAAAGGAAATGTTATGTCATCAACAAGAAAAAAACATAATAAAAGAAAAAATATTCTGATTAACATTATTGCGACATTGTTAATCATTGTTGCACTTGCACTTATTTTCAACTCTTCTATTCGAAATATGATCATGGTTTGGCATACCAATCGGTATCAAGTGAGCAATGTCTCCAAAGATAAAATCAATCGAAACAAAAAAGCCAAAACCAGCTTTAATTTCGATAAAGTTAAATCGCTGTCTACCGAAGATGTGATTAACGCGCAATGGAAAGCACAGCAATTACCAGTTATTGGTGGAATTGCTATTCCTGAACTTTCGATGAATTTGCCGATTTTCAAGGGCTTAGACAATGTGGGTCTTTATTATGGCGCAGGCACGATGAAAGAAACGCAGCAAATGGGGAAAGGGAATTACGCATTGGCTAGCCACCATGTATTTGGGATTACAGGTGCAAGCAATATGCTCTTTTCTCCTTTAGATCGTGCTAAAGCCGGAATGAAAATTTATCTGACAGATAAGGAAAAAATTTATACTTACTCCATTACTTCAGTTGAGAATGTAGCACCTGATAGAGTAGATGTGATTAATGACTGCGAAGGTGTCAATGAAGTGACTTTGGTGACTTGTGAAGATGCTGCAGCTACGTCACGAACGATTGTTAAAGGAACGCTAGAAGGAGAGACTTCTTATAAAGACGCACCAAAAGAAATTTTGAATGCATTTAGTAAAACGTATAATCAAATGCAGCTATAATAAAAACGAGGTGGGGACGATAATATCCCAGCCTCGTTTTTATGATGGAAATAAATAGTCACGCGATACTTGAGCAAGCTTTGCAAGAGTGAGAGAACGGGCTAAAAATTTTTAGTTTTCAGCCCTATCCCACTTTTATTTTTTTGTTGAATGAAATCAAAATGGTTTATGACAATATTTTTGTCAAAATACAGAAGTCGTGACTAAATCGCAAATAAATCATTAAGATTTTCAGCTAGAGTTGGATGAGTAAAGATTTGTTTTGTGAAATAAGTATAAGGAATCTTATTGTCCATAGCTACAGTTAGAATGTTAATGATTTCTTGAGCACCTTGTGAAAAGATAGTGGCACCTAAAATTTCCTTGGTTTCGGTATTAACAACTGCTTTAAAGGCCCCTCTAAGATCCGCATTGACATGTCCGCGTGGCATGGCTGCAACTGGAATTTCTTTGGTTGCATAAGGCAGGCCTTGTTCTTTAGCTTGAGCTTCTGTCAAACCAATTTGTGCCAGTGGAGGAGTGATGAACATAGTAGTCGGTACATGTTTGCGATTTTCAAGTGTGTAGGAGCCGCCATCACCAGCTAAGTAATTGAAAACGACACGAAAATCATCTAGCGAAACATAAGTAAATTGTAGTCCACCATTGACATCACCAACAGCAAAAACGCCAGGAACAGTTGTTTGGCAATGCTTATCTACTTGGATAGCACCGCGGTCTGTAACTTGGATATCTGTATTTTCAAGTTTTAATGGTTCGATATTTGGTTTACGACCGATAGCATAAAGCAAAGCGTCAAAGCGAAATGTTTCGTTTTTAGCAATGACAAGCACCTCTTCACCATCATTTTTCACTTCTTGAGTGTAAATATTTTGAAGAATTTCAATACCGTCTTCCGTCATATATTGTTTAGCCAAAGTAGCAATTGAGGGCTCTACACGTGGCAAAAAAGTATCAGCAGCGTCAAGGACAGTAACCTTACTTCCTAGCTTATTGAAAAGTCCTGCAAATTCAAGACCGATATTTCCACCACCAAGGATACCAAGACGTTTAGGTAATGTAGCAAGATTTTGAATGCCTGTTGAGTCATAAACATTTTTTGTTGTAGTAAGTCCTGGAATTGGTAAAACATTTGAGATAGCGCCCGTATTGATGACAATATTTTCAGCTGTTAGCTCTTGCTTTTCGTCGCCTGCTACAATTTCAATTACCTTATTGGATAGAAAATGAGCTTCTGCATCAATAATATCCACTCCAGCACTACTAATGGTTGCGTAATTTTTCCCATTAAGTCTGCTAGTAACCGCATTTTTCTCAGCCATTACTTCTTCAAATGATAGTTCTTTTTCTGCGGCGACTAATAAAGTTTTGGTTGGAATACAAGCGATATTGATACAAGTACCACCGTACATAGCTTTGCTACGTTCAATTAAAGCAACCTTTTTGCCTTGGGTTGCCATTTTTGCTGCTAATGTTTTACCAGCTTTACCAAAACCAATAACAATTAAATCGTATGTTAACATGATTTTTCCTCCGTTTTTATAAGCATTGTAACATATTCATTTTGCAAATGCTTGCATTTTGCTCTGGAGGATTGGGGAAAAGAATTTCTTTGAAATTAGAGAAAATATTTTTAGAAATTCAATTATTTTTACAAATAAATTTTTAGATTTTGTAAAAATTTTATTTGTAAAATCTTGTCTTTATCCTTTGAAAAATCAGTAAAATCAATATGTATAATAGAAACTTATGGGACGATTAATTTTTCTTAAGTAGACACAAGATCATATCTGATATAAAATGAAAGCGTCAACAAATACTGAGCCCTGAAATGAAAGCGCTCTTATAACAATATTATAAAGGAGTCCATACTATGGCAACTAAAGAAGAAATTTTACGTGAATTATATCCTGAAGATCTTTTTCACTATGCAGACGGTTTGACACTAGGAGAAGCAGAAGTCTTACAAGAAACTCGTCGTTTGATTGAAAAACATCTTCGTCCTGTGATCAATGAACATTGGGAAAAACCTGATTTTCCATTTGAACAATTTTACGCAGTTGCCAAAGGCGCTCAAATTATGAACAATCCTAAATTGTTTGAGGGACGTGAAGGCAGCTACAAACCATCAGAACTTTATATCGCATTCCTTTACTTGGAATTGGCTCGCTTTGATACATCAATGGCTACATTCTATACTGTGCATGGTGGACTTTGCTATAACACAATTTTACTCGGTGGTGATGAACACCAACAAAAGGAATTTCTTCCTAAATTAGCAGCATTTGATTGGCAAGGATGTTTTGCTTTGACAGAACCACTTTCTGGTTCAGACATTGCAGGTGGGCTTGCAACAACTGCTGAACGTGTAGGAGACAAGTGGATTATTAACGGTGAAAAACGTTGGATTGGTGGTTCAGATACAGCTGATGTCATTCCAGTATTTGCTCGTGACGTTGCAGATGGCAAAATTAAATGCTTTATCGTTCGCAAAGGAGCTCCTGGTTACGATGTAGAAGTTATTCAACATAAAATTGCACTTCGTTGTGTTCGAAATGGTCATATCACAATGACAAATGTTGAAGTTCCAGACTCAGACCGTTTGGTAAACATCAATGGTTTTGAAGATGTAGCTCGTATTCTTACATTTACTCGCGCAGATGTTGCTCATATTGCCATGGGTATAACTTGCGGTTCGTTTGTTGCAGCATTGAAATATACTACAAACCGTCAACAATTTAAACGTCCAGTTGCTAAATTCCAAATCATTCAAGAAAAATTGGCTAGAATGCAAGCGAACGCTGTGGCAGCTATTGCTTACTCAGTTCGTCTTGCTGAAATGCAAGAAGCTGGCAATGAATTAATGTTAAATTCTGCCCTTGCTAAAATGCATAATTCACTCGTTATGCGCGAAACTGTTGCCCTTGCTCGTGAAGTAGGCGGAGGGGATGGAATTACTCTTGAAACCGATGTTGCACGTTTCTTTGCAGACGCTGAGGCTGTTTACACTTATGAAGGTTCTCATGAAGTCAACGCTTTGATTGTTGGTCGTGAAATTACTGGCTTAGGTGCATTTGTATAATGACAAAGCAGGAACGGTTGAAGAGTATTCATCATTCAATCGTTCCTATTCTTTCATTTTAAACTTTATAATGTTAATATTAGATAGGAGAGAAAATTGAATATTTCAAAAGTGATGATCATTGGATCAGGTCAGATGGGAAGCGGTATTGCACAAGTCTTTGTCCAATCAGGCTTTACGGTGTATTTGAATGATATTAAAGAAGAATTCGTTGAAAGAGGCATCGGAAATATCACTAAGCAACTAACACGCTCCGTTGAAAAAGGTCGTCTTTCAGAAGATGATAAAAATAGTATTTTGAGTAAGCTGATTCCATCAACTTCATATGAGGATGCTAAAAATGTTCAGTTAGTTATTGAAGCAGCTACTGAAAATAGAGATATTAAGTTGAGTATTTTTAAACAATTAGATGAATTAACAACACCAGAAACAATTTTAGCGTCAAATACCTCATCTTTGTCTATCACAGACATTGCTGCAGCAACAGTACATCAAGAACGAGTCATTGGAATGCACTTCTTTAATCCTGCTCCTGTTATGAAATTGGTCGAAGTAATCAAAGCACTTCAAACATCAGAAGAAGTCGTTAAAGCTGTTCGTGAATTGACTGAAAAAATCGGTAAAACAGCAGTTGATGTTAAAGATTCTTATGGTTTTGTAGTGAACCGTGTGTTGATTCCGATGATTAATGAAGCGATTTTCATTCTCGGAGAAGGAGTAGCATCAGCTGAAGAAATTGATGAAGCGATGAAGCTAGGAGCTAATCATCCGATTGGTCCTTTGGCTTTAGCAGATTTAATTGGTTTGGATGTTTGCTTGGCTATTATGGGAGTGTTGAATAATGGATTTGGTGATCCGAAATATCGTCCTGCTCCATTGTTGAAAAAAATGGTTGAAGCTAATAAACTTGGTCGTAAGACCAAGGAAGGTTTCTTTAAATACTAAGGTAAGGAGCAAGAAATGAAAGAAGCAGTTATTGTATCAGCAGTTCGTACACCATTAGGTTCTTTTGGTGGAAGTTTGAAAAATATTTCAGCTGTTGATTTGGGAAGTTTGGTTATCAAAAGCGCGCTGGAACGAGCACATTTGAAAGCAGAACAAATTGATGAAGTGATTATGGGAAATGTGTTGGCAGCAGGACTAGGGCAAAATGTAGCACGTCAAATGAGTGTCAATGCGGGTATTCCAGTCTCTTCTCCAGCCTTTACAGTGAATAAGGTATGTGGTTCAGGACTGAAAACAGTTCAATTAGCTGCCCAAGCAATTTTATGTGGAGATGCAGATATTATTGTAGCAGGTGGTGCAGAAAATATGAGTCAGGCACCATACGTTCTTCAAGGTCAGCGTTGGGGCTCTCGTATGGGAGATACAAAAGTGATTGACACTATGTTACGCGACGGTCTGACTGACGCCTTTAATGATTTCCACATGGGAATCACAGCTGAAAATGTTGCTGCACAGTATGATATTTCTCGTGAAGTCCAAGATGCTTTTGCTGTTCAGTCACAACAACGTGCTGTGGCAGCTATTGAAGCTGGACGTTTCAAAGAAGAAATCGTTCCAGTGATTATTCCACAGAGAAAAGGTGAGCCAATTGTTTTTGATACGGATGAATTTCCAAGAAAAGATGCCTCGTTAGAAGGTTTGGCTAAATTGCGTCCTGTCTTTAAAGAAGGTGGAACTGTCACGGCTGGTAATGCTTCTGGTATCAATGACGGAGCAGCAGCAGTTGTTGTCATGAGTTCAGAAAAAGCAAAAGAGCTAGGCATTCCTGTTTTAGCAACCATAAAATCCTATGCAAGTGCAGGATTAGATCCGAAAATCATGGGTTGCGGACCAATTTATGCTTCTCGTAAAGCACTTGAAAAAGGTGGCTTTACAGTTGAAGACCTTGATTTGATTGAATCCAATGAAGCCTTTGCAGCTCAAGCGTGTGCTGTCGGAAAAGAGCTGAATTTTGACCCAGAAAAAGTAAACGTCAATGGCGGAGCCATTGCACTTGGTCATCCAATTGGAGCATCAGGCTGCCGTATTCTGGTTACTTTGTTGCATGAAATGGAAAAACGCGATGCTAAACGTGGTCTTGCAACTCTTTGTATCGGAGGAGGAATGGGCACAGCAGTCATTGTAGAACGTTAAAAATAATTACCTACTAAATTTAATTTACAATTTGATTTTTTTACTCTGTAAAACAAATTCTATCTAAGACGTTTATCTTAAATGATTCTTAGTAGAATTTGTTTTTTTATTTTGAAAATCAAAAAGTCTTAGTATTTTTTATAACTCTATAAGTTAAACTTATAGAGTTATAAATTAAGATTAAGTAGACGAGAGTAGAAAAATGAGATATCATAGCATTGTAAGCTCTTACATTTTGAGTTCAAGTATTTGTTGACATTATACTTAATAATTCAAATTTTATAAGTAGGAGCATTAAAATGAGTAAAACTGTTTTACTAGAAGTAAAAAACAGCATCGGCTACATTACGATCAATCGTCCTGAAGCATTAAATGCTTTGAGTTCTCAAGTATTAACTGATCTGAATGATGTTCTTGATCAGGTTGAACAAAGTGAAGAAATCCGTGTTGTGATTGTAACAGGGGCAGGAGAAAAGGCATTTGTAGCTGGAGCTGATATTAAAGAAATGGACGTGATGTCGCCAATTCAAGCTTTTGAATATATGACATTTGCAAACAATACTTTTACTCGACTTTCTGACTTACGTCAACCAACAATTGCAGTGCTCAATGGGTATGCACTTGGCGGAGGAATGGAATTAGCACTTTCGACAGATATCCGTATTGGATTTGAAAAGACAGTTGTTGGCTTTCCAGAAGTTGGCTTGGGCATTATTCCGGGATTCGCTGGTACTCAACGTATGTCTCGTTTGATTGGAACAAGCCGTACGAAAGAATTGATTTTCACTGCTCGTACAGTGAAAGGTCAAGAAGCCTACGAACTGGGAATTCTTAACAAGTTGGTTTCAGCTGAAGAACTGTTAACTTCAGCTGAAGAACTGGCTGCTGCAATTATGAAAAATGCACCGTTAGCAGTAGAGAAAGCTAAACATGTTATTCAGGTTGGTTCTGAACTTCCACTTAAAAATGCTATCAGGCTCGAAACTGAAGCAGAAGCATTATTATTCTCTACAGAGGACAAAGTAGAAGGGATGCGTGCTTTTGTAGAAAAGCGCAAGCCTGTTTTCAATCGTAAGTAAATAAGTGGAGATATTGGTATGCAAATTGTAACATTATCAGAAGCAATTTCTAACATTAAATCTGAAGATATTGTAGGTATCTCAGGTTTTCTTGGAGTGGGTGAGCCGTTTGAACTCATTGAAGAATTGGTTCGACAAAATCAACAGAACTTAACAATAGTATCTGTTGTTACCTCACAACCGGGTAAAGAGATTGGCGTTGGTCGCTTGTGTGAAAATCACCAAGTTAAAAAATATATCGCAGCTCATGTGGGAACTTCCGCTGCCGTACAACATGAATATTTTAGTGGCGATATGGAAGTTGAATTCACACCAATGGGAACCGTGGTTGAACGACTTCACGCTGCGGGTGCTGGTTTGGGAGCTGTTTTGACTCCAACTGGCGTTGGGACTATTTTGGAAAAAGATTATGAAAAAGTAGCTCGTAACGGCAGAGAATATCTTGTTTATGACCCTTTGAAAATTGATGTTGCTTTGATTAAGGCTACCAAGTCAGATAAATATGGCAATTTATACATTGATGGGACAACTAAAAATATTTCATTGCAGCTGGCTCTTGCAGCAGATACAGTGATTGTTGAAGCTAATGAAATTGTTGAAGTTGGGGAAATTGATCCTAACGATGTATATATTCCCGGAATTCTTGTAGACTATGTTGTTAAAAGCTTGACTTCTAAAGAACATCATAAAATGATGGGCGACCTCTGGATAGAGACTAAAAAATTGGCAGGGGTAAATTAATATGAAATCAAAAGAAATTATTGCAAGACGTGTAGCTCTTGAATTTAAAGATGGAGATGTCATCAACCTTGGTTTTGGGATTCCGAACGCTTCTGCTGATTACATTCCTGAAGGCGTGAATGTTATCCTTCAAGCAGAAAATGGTGCTCTTCGTTTTGGTGAGACACCAACAAAAGAAAACTACAATGCGAATCTGGCCAACTCTGGTGGAGCCCCCATTACTCTTTTACCGGGAGCATCTTTATTTGACCTTCAAACGTCGTTTGCCATTATTCGTGGAGGCCACGTTGACGCTACAGTTTTAGGAGCGTTAGAAGTCAGCCAAGATGGCAGTATTGCAAATTGGATTATCCCAGACAAGTTTGCTCCAGGAATGGGGGGAGCTATGGATCTTCTAGTTGGTGCCAAAAGGGTTATCGCGGCCATTCAACATACTACCGTTGACGGCAAATCAAAACTGCTGAAAGAATGCACACTGCCCTTATCAGCTAAAGAAGTTTTGGATTTGGTCATCACAGAGCTAGCGGTATTTGGTTTTCAAGATGGGAAATTCCTTTTGAAAGAATTAGCTCCCGGTGTCTCTTTGGAAGAAGTTCTTGAAAAGACAGAGGGAGAAGTAATCGTATCAGATGACTTAAAAACAATGTCTATCTAGTTAAATTATCAAGCAAATATAGCTACTGTTTGTCATAAAGTGTGTTAGTATATGCTTATAACGAACTTTATCGATGATAAGTTTTTAATCAACCTATTAGCAACTGATCATCTATATTAAAAAGATCAGTTGCTATTTTATTCCTGACAAATTATATTACAAATATTGAAAGATAGGAGACGATGAACATGGATATTATTCAAATGACTTACTTTATCAATATCGTCGAATGTGGATGTAATCTTTCGATTGCTGCTAAAAAAATTCATATTAGTCAATCTGCTTTGAGTCAATTTGTCACAAATTTTGAAGCGACTGAAGGACTGCAGCTTTTTAATCGTAGAAATGGAAGATTAGAAAGTCTGACAGAAGCTGGTGGGAAAATTTATCGTTTTGCTACGGAAATTGTCAATCGTCATGAAGAAATGCAATCCATGATTCATATAGAAGCGCAAAAACAAAAAGGAACCATTAACTTAGGCATTCCTTCTCTGATTTTGCGTGTTTATTTTGCAAGTGCTCTCCCTAAATTTTTAAAGGATAATCCGCACATTAATATTCAAGTTGTGGAGGGAGGAAGCAAGGATTTACGTCAAAAATTTCTTGAAGGTGATTTAAATTTTGTTTTATTGATTGAGCCGACTAATTTAGATGCTAAAAAGTACGAGCAATATATAATACAAGCCGATGAATATGCAGCTTATATGGATAAAAATCATCCTTTAGCAGATAAAGAACTTCTTGAATGGAAAGACATCGCCGCTTACGATTTAGCAACATTTAATAAATCATTTACCACTTATGAATTAGTAGCTGAAAAATTAAAAAATAAGAAGATAGAGACAAATTTTACATATTTATCATCAGCATGGGATTTTTTAACAGAGTCTACGTATAAGAATGATATGATTGCTATTTTACCTCGTCCAGTAGAATATTTTGTGGATAAAAATAAGTTTAAAGCTGTTCGTTTTAAAGATCCGATTCCATTTAATATCTGGTTCTGTAGGTCGTATAAAGCAAATTATAATGAAGTTGAAGCATACGTTTATGAAGAACTTTTGAAAGGTTACTATCAGCCTATTTCGAGCCTTGATACCTAACAAAGGAGCAAATCGATGTCAAAAATTAGCACTATAGCAGCTATGATTGATTCATATACGAATACAGCAATCAAAAACTATGTAAAATCACATGATGAATCAACTTATTTTCCAAAGGAAATATGGGATGAGTTGACGAACGAAATGGATATATTTTTGCCCATTTTATCTGAAGAGAATCACACGTTAAGTTCTGATTTCATCACATTTATCCGAAAAATTGCTAATGAATTTGCTGCTCTTTCAGCTATTTTATTAACACAAGGTTGCTATGGAATTTATTCTATTTTGAATTTTGGGACAGCAGAGCAAAAGGAATTATATCTTGAAAAGTTACTAAAAGGTCAGTATATAGGAGGATTAGGATTTTGCGAGTATAAACATCTAAAGGGGCTAGAAGATCTTGAAACGTATGCAACAAAGACTGAGCAGGGATGGTGTCTCTCAGGAAAAAAGGCGATGATTTCCAATAGCAGCGTTGCAGATATACTACTGGTTTTGGCAAAAGTAAAAGAACAAGGTAAGGTGGAGAAGTACGGACTCTTTATTGTTGATCCAAAAGATTCGGATGTGCTAATTGGTGAACAGATTGAAAAACCGGGCTTGATAGGTCTTCCTTTGAGTTCAGTCACGCTGAAAAATGTCTTGCTCCCGGAAAACGCCTTATTGGGAGACGAATTAGCTGGGGATGTCCAATTTGCTAACATCATTAAAAATATGCAACTTGGCTTAAGTGCTATTGCATTAGGTGTTGCTGAGGGGGCTTTCAATAAAGGTATTGAATTTGCAAAGGTGAAGAGAGGATTTGGAAAGCGTTTGATTGATGTGGAAATTCATCAAAATAAATTTGCTGATTTATACAATAAATTATGCTCTGCAGAAGCTTATTTTGATTCTTATCCTAGTCAAATTGAAGAAGATGCGAAATTTGTTTCTCGAATAAAACTGTACACGACGAAAGTTGCTATTGAGATATCCGATGAAATCCTTCGACTAATTGGTCCTTTACAAAAATTCGACAAGGTTAATATCAAACGTTATTTAAAGGATGCAGAAACTATTGAAAACTATGGAAGATCTGGAAATTCTATCAGAAGAGAAATTGCCGAAAGGTGGCTAAAGGAGTAAGAAATGACAGAACTCGCTCTACAAGAGTATCAATTTGGAGACATGAAATTAATTTGGTTACGTGGAGTTGACAAAATGACAGATGCAGGCACTTTATTTGGTCCTGTACCAAAAGTTGTTTGGTCACGCTATTATCCAACAACTGAAGAAAATATGATGGTTGAATTAACCGATCCAATATTGATTCAATACAAAAATAAAAATTATTTAATTGATGCAAGTTTTAACACTGCGAAACTATCTGATAAACAAAGACGAAATTTAGGGATTTTATCTGAAAGCAGAATTGAAGAGAGCTTGGAACTTTTAGGTTTGACTCCTGAAGATATTTCTTATGTGTTGATGACTCACATGCATCACGATCACTCTGGTGGATTGACAAAATTAAATGAAAATCATCAGTTGGTTTCAACTTTTCCCAATGCTAAGATTTTTGTAAATGATATTGAATGGTACGAGATGATGAACCCAAATAATCGGACTAAAGGGACTTATCTCAGAGAAAATTGGGAACCTATTCAACATCAAGTGGAGACATTTACGGAATACTTAAATGTCATACCGGAAATTCAAATGGTTCATACTGGTGGTCATAGCAATGGTCATAGTATCATTTTGTTGAAACAAGGAAATGAAACCATGATTCATATGGCGGACTTGCTTTTAACTCACGCGCATCGCAAGCCTGTATGGGTCGCTGCTGTAGATGATTACCCCATGCGTTCCATTATTGCAAAAGAAAAATGGCTCAAGGAAGCATTTGAAAATCATTATAAATTTTTCTTTTACCATGATCAATTTTTTGCTGTTGTAGAATTTGACAACGAAGGGAAAGAAATTGTTGATTATGTGAAACGGATTCGCGAACCAAGACTTCCGTTTACCGATAAACAGGATAGAAAGCCTGCTTTGTATCATTAAAATTCAAAAATTCGAAAATTGCCTTTTGTTTTTGAAAGGTGATTTTTTGTTGCATGATTTATCAATGCGGATTATTTAAAATTCTGATATAATGAAAATGTTAGAATACTGTAAGAAAGAGGTTTTCATGGCAACAATTCAATGGTTTCCAGGACACATGTCAAAAGCTAGGAGACAAGTACAAGAAAATATCAAATTTGTGGATTTTGTGACAATTTTAGTAGATGCGCGTTTGCCATTATCTAGTCAAAATCCTATGCTAACTAAAATCGTGGGAGAGAAACCCAAGCTTCTTATTTTAAATAAGGGGGATTTAGCTGATTCTGATCTGACGAAAGAGTGGCGAAGATATTTTGAAAGTCAAGGTATCAAGACCTTGGCAATCAATTCTAAAGAACAATCAACTGTTAAAAAAGTCACAGAAGCAGCTAAGTCATTGATGAAAGAGAAAATCGCTCGGCAAAAAGAGCGCGGAATCCAAATTGAAACATTGCGAACCATGATTATCGGGATTCCTAATGCCGGAAAATCCACACTAATGAATCGTTTAGCTGGGAAAAAAATTGCTGTGACTGGAAATAAACCAGGTGTTACCAAAGGGCAGCAGTGGCTCAAATCTAATAGGAACTTGGAAATTTTAGATACTCCAGGGATTCTCTGGCCTAAGTTTGAAGATGAAAAAGTTGCTTTGAAACTCGCTTTAACAGGAGCGATTAAAGACGATTTGCTTCCAATGGATGAGGTTACTATTTTTGGAATCAATTATTTCAAAGAACATTATCCAAAGGGACTTCAAGAACGGTTCAAGCAAATGGACTTGGAAGAAGAAGCACCGGAAATCATTATGGATATGACACAAAAATTAGGCTTTCGAGATGATTATGATCGTTTTTATCGTCTTTTTATCAAAGACATTCGTGACGGTAAATTGGGACGTTATACTTTGGATACTTTAGGTGAGATACATGGCAACAATTAAAGAGATTCAAGAAATCTTATCTGAAATAACAGACATAGAGAGTCCTGTTTTTGAGCAATTTCGAGATGATAGTCGGGTTGGTGTCCACAAGCTCATTATGAAGCGTAAAAAACAAATCCAAGCTGAATTGGACGAAGACCGTCGTTTGGAGCAAATGTTACGATATGAAAAGGAGCTTTATGCTACTGGTTGCCAATATATCGCTGGGATTGATGAGGTTGGGCGTGGTCCCTTAGCAGGTCCTGTTGTGGCAGCGGCAGTTATTTTACCTAAAAACTGTAAAATCAAAGGTCTCAACGATAGCAAGAAAATTCCCAAGAAAAAGCATGAAGAAATCTATCAAGAAGTACTAAAACAAGCCGTTGCAGTTGGTATTGGTGTCAAGGATAATCAAGTGATTGATAAGGTGAATATCTATGAAGCGACGAAATTAGCTATGCTAGAGGCGGTGGGAAATCTTGAAGTTGCTCCGCAACATCTCTTGATTGATGCTATGCAGTTAGATGTTCAAGTTCCGCAAACGTCTATTATCAAAGGAGACGCCAATTCGCTGTCTATTGCGGCCGCTTCAATCGTAGCCAAGGCGACTAGAGATCGCATGATGACAAATTATGAGCTAACTTATCCAGGTTATGACTTTGCACACAATGTTGGTTATGGAACCCAGCATCATTTAGAAGGATTGAAACGAAAGGGAATCACTCCTATTCATCGGACAACCTTTGAACCAATTAAATCCATGCTTGAAGAAGTCGAGGACAAGAGATGATTATTACTAAAGTTTTAAATAATAATGTGGTCATTTCTGAAGAAAACCACCAAGAAGTAGTGTTGATGGGACGTGGACTGGCTTTTGGATGTAAAGCAGGAGATGATATTCGGGATAATCTGATTGAGAAAAAGTATGTCTTGTCAGAAAACAAGCGTGAATTATTGTTGGAATTACCTGCTGACATCATAGAAATGGCTGATAAAATTATCACTTACGCACATGAAAAAATAAATAAAAAATTGCAAGATGGTGCTTTTTTAGCAATGGCTGACCATATGTATGGTGTTATTCTGCGGACAAAAGATCAATTCTTCATGAAAAATTTTCTGATGTGGGACATTAAGCGATTTTTTCCTGACGAATTTGAAGTTGGCAAGTATGCCAATCAATTGTTGGGTGACTATTTAGGACAAGATTTACCTTTGGACGAAGCAGATTTTATGGCTTTGACCATTATCAATGCTGAATTAGATAATGGCAATGTAGCCGCTCAAGATTTGACGCAACTAATGGAAGAAATCATGACAATCGTCAAATACAGCTTAGAGATCTCATTAGATGACGAGGATATTTATGTTCAACGCTTTATTACGCATCTGAAATTTTTTTGCGAACGTGTTTTAACGGACACCGGACATCAGGAGTTAGATGACAACGATATGTTTGATTTACTGAAAATTAAGTATTCATCAGCTTATGAAACGACAACAAAGATTACCCAATATCTCAAGCAGACGCGAAATTATCAGACGTCTGATGATGAACAAATGTATTTAACCATTCACTTATCAAGAATGAAAAGGAACGTCAATGAAAACTGAATATGAAAAAATGATTGCAGGAGAATTATACAATCCGCAGGATTCCGAATTACGAAAATTGGTAACACGTTCTCGTCAATTTCAATACGCATTTAATGCAGAACAGGACGGTAAAAAAAGAAGTAAACTCGTAAAAGAATGGTTCGGCTCAACTGGTGAGAACATTTCGATGAAACCAAACTTTGTCTGCGATTATGGTATCAACATTCACTTAGGAGAAAATTTCTATTCTAATTGGAATTTGACCATGCTTGATGTTTGTCCGATTATTATTGGAAAAAATGCATTGTTTGGACCAAATTGTCAACTTCTGACTCCTCTTCATCCTTTAGATGCACAAGAGCGCATATCAGGCGTAGAGTACGGTGCACCAATTACCATTGGCGATAATTTCTGGGCGGGTGGCGGTGTAACGATTTTGCCTGGAGTAACATTGGGAGACAATGTCGTCGTTGGAGCAGGCTCGGTTGTTACCAAATCTTATGGTGATAATGTTGTTTTAGCTGGAAACCCGGCTCGAATTATTAAAGAATTAGATAAAATGTGAAAAGCGAGAAATTCTCGTTTTTTTAATTCCTTTTACGAATAATATAAGTGAAGTGTAATTAAAAAGTAAAAGGAATGGTAAAATGGATAATTTTGATATTTATAAATTAAAAGAAGCTGGCTTGACCAATCAGCAGGTCATCAATGTTCTCTCGTATGCTGAGATACAAGAAAAAAAATTATCGGTAAAAGATATGGCAGTTGTTTCGGAATGCCGTAATCCTGCTCTTTTCATTGAAAAATATCTGCAGCTAGATGATGATTTATTACGTCAAGAATTTGAAAAGTTCTCATCCTTTTCTATCTTGGATGATGTGTATCCTTGGGATTTGAGCGAAATTTACAATCCACCCGTTCTTCTTTTTTATAAAGGTAATTTGGATTTGCTAAAATTACCTAAAGTAGCCGTTGTGGGAAGTCGCAATAATAGCCGAACAGGCAGCCAGTCTGTTCAAAAAATTATTAAAGAGTTAAACAATGAACTAGTTATCGTGAGCGGCTTAGCGCGTGGAATTGATACATCAGCTCACATGGCAGCATTGCAAAATGGCGGTCGTACTATTGCCGTTATTGGAACAGGTTTAGATGTTTTTTATCCAAGAGCCAATAAAAAGCTTCAATCTTATTTGGGAGAACATCACCTTGTACTTAGTGAATATAGTCCCGAATCAGAGCCATTGAAATTTCATTTTCCAGAGCGTAATCGGATTATAGCAGGATTGTGCAGAGGGGTTATTGTTGCTGAAGCCAAAATGCGCTCAGGCAGTCTTATTACTTGTGAGCGAGCAATGGAAGAAGGGCGAGATGTATTTGCTATTCCAGGGTCAATTTTAGACGGCAGAAGTAATGGCTGTCATCATTTGATTCAAGAGGGTGCAAAGTGCGTCACATCAGGCGCTGACGTACTTTCTGAATTCCAATTTTAAAACAAGTTCTCCTATAAGAGAATGTTACTAGTTGACATCTTGAAAAAAATAGTTTAAACTCTATGAGGTTTATTACTTTTAGAAGGTGTTTACATTGGTAACAAAAACAAAGAAAAAAACAGCAATGAAAAAAAATCTGGTGATTGTAGAGTCGCCAGCTAAAGCAAAAACAATTGAAAAATATTTAGGGCGGAACTACAAAGTTTTAGCCAGCGTTGGACATATTCGCGATTTGAAAAAGTCTACCATGTCCATCGATTTTGAAAACAACTATGAGCCAGAATATATCAATATTCGCGGGAAAGGGCCTCTTATCAATGATTTGAAAAAAGAAGCTAAAAAAGCGAAACAAGTCTATCTTGCAAGTGACCCGGACCGTGAAGGAGAAGCTATTTCTTGGCATTTGGCTCATATCTTAAATCTGGACGAGACAGATAAAAATCGTGTTGTTTTCAACGAAATCACGAAAGAGGCAGTAAAAAATGCTTTTAAAGAACCGCGCCAGATTGACATGGATTTGGTAGATGCTCAACAAGCGCGTCGTGTCCTTGACCGTATTGTGGGGTACTCTATCTCTCCAATTCTCTGGAAAAAAGTCAAAAAGGGATTGTCAGCTGGACGTGTGCAATCTGTTGCCTTGAAACTCATCATTGACCGTGAAAATGAAATCAATGCTTTTAAACCAGAAGAGTATTGGACGATTGACGGAACTTTCAAAAAAGGAACTCGTCAATTTCAAGCCAGCTTTTATGGCATGAATGGCAAGAAGATGAAGCTTGCTACCAACGATGATGTAAAAAACGTTCTTTCTCATATTGAAGGCGATGAATTTACTGTCGAAAGCGTTGAGAAAAAGGAACGCAAGCGCAATGCTCCGCTGCCTTATACCACATCATCTATGCAGCAGGACGCTGCCAATAAAATTAATTTCCGAACTCGTAAAACGATGATGGTTGCTCAGCAACTTTATGAAGGAATTAATATCGGATCTGGTGTGCAAGGTTTGATTACCTATATGCGTACAGACTCCACTCGTATTAGTCCAGTGGCTCAAAACGAAGCTGCAACCTTCATTACAGATCGTTTTGGTGAGAAATATTCTAAACACGGCAGTAGAGTCCGGAATGCTTCTGGCGCACAAGACGCTCATGAAGCGATTCGTCCATCAAGCGTGTTCAACACACCTGAAAATATCGCGAAATATCTAGATAAAGATCAATTAAAGCTATACACGCTGATTTGGAATCGTTTTGTAGCTAGTCAAATGACAGCAGCAGTATTTGACACTATGAGTGTGAAGTTGGAGCAAAACGGTGTTCAATTTGCTGCAAATGGTAGTCAAGTTAAATTTGACGGTTATCTAGCTATTTACAATGATTCTGATAAGAATAAAATGTTGCCTGATATGGAAAAGGGTGATACAGTGAAACGGGTCAACACCAATCCTGAACAGCATTTCACACAACCACCTGCTCGTTATTCTGAAGCGACCTTGATTAAGACATTGGAAGAAAATGGTGTCGGTCGTCCGTCAACTTATGCACCAACAATTGAAACTATTCAAAAACGCTACTATGTCAAATTAGTTTCTAAGCGCTTTGAGCCAACTGAACTGGGAGAAATCGTGAACTCTCTGATTGTTGAATTTTTCCCAGGTATTGTCAATGTGAAGTTTACCGCTGATATGGAAGCTAAGCTAGATGATGTCGAAGTAGGAAAAGAGCAATGGCAAAAGGTCATTGATGAATTTTATAAGCCATTTGAAAAAGAAGTTGCAAAAGCAGAAACTGAAATGGAAAAAATTCAAATCAAAGATGAACCTGCTGGATTTGACTGTGAAGTCTGTGGAAGTCCTATGGTTATCAAATTGGGCCGCTATGGTAAATTCTATGCATGTAGCAATTTTCCTGACTGTCGTCATACTCAAGCGATTGTCAAAGAAATCGGTGTAGAGTGTCCTAAGTGTCACAAAGGGCAAATCATTGAGCGCAAAACCAAACGCAATCGCCTTTTCTATGGCTGCGATCGCTACCCAGATTGTGACTTTACTTCTTGGGATAAACCGATTGGTCGCTCTTGTCCGAAATGCGGTCAGTATCTTGTAGAAAAGAAAGTTCGTGGTGGAGGCAAGCAAGTTGTCTGCAGCAATGGGGATTACGAGGAAGAAAAAGTAAAATAAGTTAAAGATGTTTACGTAATTTATTTTATGTAAACTTTCTTTATATATAGCAAAGGAAACTGTATGAAAGAGAAATTTGATGAATTTTTAAAGATTGCAAAGGAATTGAACGGAATTGGAATCACTCCTTTGCTTATGGGTTCACTAGGGCTTGAACAGGTAACTGGCCACGACTGGCAAGCACGAGATATTGATATCCATATTCCAGGAGATCCTAGGGGATGGG
>ERZ772948.585-NODE-585-length-23901-cov-51.635201_pt1 | contig 23901 bp, 13 predicted proteins | sample MGYA00511945_ERZ772948 | MGnify/ENA primary metagenome ERZ772948 (study PRJEB29015, sample SAMEA2737927) | human oral metagenome | biome: human oral; feature: human-associated habitat; material: dental | place: China | collected 2141 ... | reverse complement strand
ACGGGTCGGGGGCCGGGCCGGGCGCGGCGTCGGTGCGCACGGGCCAGCGCTCGCGCTCCTCGGTCGCCGCGACGATCTCGTGGAGGCCGGCGGGGCGCGGGATCTGCGGGGGGTCGGGCTCCTCGGCCCACACGTGGACCCCCCGGCCGCACCAGGCCAGGTCGTCGCCGAACCCGGGGCCGACGCCGGAGGCGTGCAGCAGGATGGTGACGGCGCCCAGGCGCCGAGCGCTCATGGTGAGGGTGAGGCGGGCGTCGGGCTCGAGCGTGGCGACGACGCCGAGGAGGCGGCCGGAGACCGCGGCGCACACGGTGGCGGGCTCGTCGGCGCGCACGAGACGGTCGAGCCGGTAGCAGCGGGATGAGGCGCGGGTGCGCGCGTCGACGGTCATGTTCATCTCCTCGAGTCGGCGGAGGGGTCTGCCGTGTCTGACGGACGCGGGGCGGGAGGAGAAGACGGTGGGCGGGGCGGGCGCGTGGCCCGGTCCGTGGGCGCGCCCGCGCGGAGGGCGCGGAGCGTCCAAGTCGATCATGCCCGCATCACGATCGAACGTCAGACACGCCACAAGTCTAAGAATTGAGACTGGTGAAGCGGCCTGTCGTCGGGCGCGGGGCATCTAGGGTGTTCCCGTGCGCGCCGATGGTGGGGCTAAGGAGATACAGGCCTCGGTCATCCGCGACTCAGATGCCGACCGGAATGCCGCAGGCCCTGGCTCGGACTCGTCCCTATCCATCCACTCATCACCTTTCGAACGCTCGTTCGATTGGTTTTCCCATATCTAGGAGTTCCGTTGGGAATTGTTTTCCGGGATCCGGAAAAAAGTCCGGCCGATCCGCCTAAACCAAATATTTCATCCTTAAGAATAAGGAAAGAAAAGTCGCACTTTTCGAGACACGCCTCCGAGACAATGACCAAACGTGAGACTTTTAAAGTCATCACTTTTGCGCCAGTAACTCTCTTCGTTCCCTTCATTCTCGGAACACTGCTCACTGTCAACCATTCGGCACCGCCCCGCACCTGCGCCGCCACCAAAACATACTCGGCATTCATGTCCCGAATCACGGCAAGCGAGGCTCCGGGGGTTATCGGCACGATCTCTCGGTTTTCCGTGTCCAGCCTCCACACAGTTACAACTATACTCATTCTCCTCACTCTCTTCATGGTTCTGTGCTGGACATTCCAATTACCTACATTCATCCGCATAGCGCTCAAAAGAGAGGATATTGAATTTAATGACCTGGAATCCAACCAATCCTTCATTGCTTCCATAACACCAATAGGTCTCGCAATACTTCTCCAGCATATCGGTTTCATTCCAGCTCTTCGAGGATGCGAGTTGCCAGCACTCACAACATCCTGGCTTCCTTGGATCCCCGATTCCTGGTTTCGCACGGGAGTCTCATGGGTCCTTTTCATCGCATCCACCTTCTCCCTCTCCATTCTCGTGAGTGCAATAAATAGCGTGCTTCTTGATTCTAATCCTAGATTTCCTTTCAACGGACCATTTATCGATTATGTGAATAACTCTTGAAGTCGTCATTATCTATCTTATGCTCAATCTATGCACAACAGAAGCATCATATGCTTTCATCCGTTTCGCTCATACTGGCGTTCATTCCAAGATCAGGGGCGGAGAGGAGCCCCGTTCTCCCGTGGTGTTTCTGGACCTCATCGGGAAGGAAGAGCGTCAGTGAGGCCAAACACGGAAGAGCCAAAAATCGCCAGGATCACCGGCCACAATGGCTTGACTACTCGCAAGTCCACCTGAAGAGTAGTAATCTACATCCAGGGGGTGACGACCCGCCACCCACCCACGCTCGTCGAAGGACGAAGTCCTAACATTCGGTCTCTATATATACACCTCCGATTCGCCCGAAAGGAGTCTCATGGTCTCGCGAGTGCATCGCTTCCTGCGCGGTCGAACACTGTCTACCGTCGAGCCCGTGTGGCACCTGACGGGGAACACAAGCGACGTCTTCTTCCACGACGCCTATCTCGGATGCCTCTCGCTGACCGACACCATCCGACACTGGACACTCGAACAGGACCCCGAGGCTCTCGTCGTCGTTCTCACCGCCGAGGGCGATCTGATCCCCGAGGCAGACGTTCTTACCGGTCTTCATTACAAACGTGAACCGTGCGCTCCCCATCACATTCCCGCGAACACCTTCGACGACGTCCTCACATCTCGACTTCCTGGCCGGACCGCGGAGAGCACCGCCGAAGATCTCCACTCCCGCAGCCGCAGATACTCCGATCAACTCGCCCTCCTGTCCTTCGCTTTTACTCAACCCCTTAGCCGTAGCGTCATCGCAGTCATTTTCGGCTTGCCGGAGGAGTTCGAGAGAGCCGCATCCAAAGGAGAATCGTTCGAACTTAAAAAAGTAATGCACGCACTCGTCCGACACGCACAAGAGAACACCGGCTCCTTCCTGATTCTAGTCGATCCGAGAGCCGAACTCAGCACCCGCCTCTCGCAGAGCCACAGTTCAATTATAATCGACATTCCTACACCAACCTCAGAAGAAATTGAGGCCGCTCTCGCGAGAGTCTCACTGCGGCACGACATCGCCATGCGTCATACGAAGAGCATTGCCAGTTATCTGGCCACGAACGGGAACCTGCAAAGCTCCCTCAGGCGGATCGCTTCGATCACCAGGAGCACCCGAAGCATTGGTGTAGACATGCTCTTACGCCTGCCCGAGCCTGACGAATCCCGTGTCATCTCTATTTTCCAGGAACTGGACTCTCTCGTCGGGCTCAAGAACGTCAAGAGTCATTTTCACGGCCTCCCTGATATCGCCCGACGACGCCGTATAGAATTGCGCGAGCGCGGCAGGCTCCCAGAAGCCACCATGCACATGGTCTTCAAAGGTTCCGCGGGCACCGGCAAAACCTCCGTGGCTCGCATCGTCGCCCGGCTCTTCCACGCACTGGGAATCCTTCCTACCGACACAGTCATCGAAATCCTTCCGACAGAACTTGTTTCCAAGCATGCGAACGAGACCACCAAACTGATGCAGAACAGTCTCATGAAGGGACGCGGCGGCGTCATCTTCATCGATGAGGCGCATCAACTCATGGGTAATCTTCACTCTGAAGAGTCGATCAAGGCCTTGGTGACCTTCGCCGAGAATCATCGCAACGACACGGTTATCATTCTCGCCGGCTACACCGAACTCATCGACGCACTAATGCGGGTCGACGAGGGCCTGAAGCGCCGATTCCCCACAAACCTGGTTTTCCATGACTACAATCTCGAAGAACTCTATCAGGTAGTGAACGACATGGCAAGAGCCGACGGGTTCACCATAAGCGCGGACACGCGCGCGCCCCTTATACGGCTCCTCGAAGACAGGCGTCTCGACCCGGGCTTCGGAAATGCTGGCGGGGCTCGCAATATTTGGCAGCAGATACGCAGCATCCATGATTCCAAGTCCAACACCCACTCGAATATCATCGGAATCACGGATATTCCTGCCACCATCACTGTCGACAATACTCGGGTGGCGCAAGCTGAGAAGGATTTGGCGGGGTACATCGGCCTGAAAAACTTGCACACGTTTCTGAAGATACAACGAGCCCTTCTCGCGCGTTGTCGCAAGTATAATCATCCCCGTCCTTGGGTCGACGGACTGTGTTTCGTCGGCCCGCCGGGCACCGGCAAGACATCCATCGCCGAGAAGGTTGTTGCCCCCTACCTGTACGGCATCGGCCTCCTCGACCGCCCGACGACCAAACTCGTCACCGTCGACGATCTCCAGACCAGTCACGGCAGTCACGCCTCGAAGAAGGTGAAAGGACTATTCCATTCGGCCAGGGGCGGCGTGCTCGTCATCGAAAAGGCGGACAATCTTTCCGCAGACAATATCTACGGCGCCGACGCCATCCGTGCCCTCGCCACCGAGGCAACCAACTCGGAGAATCGACGAACGCTCATCATACTTGAGGGGCACGAGGAGGAGATCGACGATCTCATCTCCAGGAACCCGGGGCTGGAGAGCCGATTCAATCGGAAGATCGTATTCGAGCCCATGCCCGCCAAATCACTGTTGAAAATTATGCGCACGCGCGCTCAGGAGGAGGGGTGCAGATTGAGCGAGGACTTCGAGCAACTTCTATTGACCGTGACACCGGTCGCGAGAGAGGTCGCGGGACGGAATTTTGGGAACGCACGATGGGCCATGAACATGTATAAGCAGGCGAAAGAGAACATGGTCGTGCGTACGAGTTCTCCGCTGGAGAGCGCCTCGCCAGCCGATGACAACTGTCTGACCGGGCAGGATCTGGTTACCGCTCTGCGCAGCGAGGACCCAAGACTCTCAGGACTGCTCGGTCCTGTCCCTTCAGCCTCCCCGGAGACAGCGCCACCAGCCCCCTTCGGCACCATGACCACCTCCGAGTGCATAACCCGGCTGCGGAACGCAATCCTGCCGATCGTGGTCGCCCGAGAGGACTATAAAGATATGGGTACCGGCTTTCTTATTGCCGCATCCGGTCTGGTCGCCACCGCCGCCCATGTCCTTCAGGGTGCGGTACGCGTGACCATCGGTCTGGGGAATGTTGAGGCCAAAGTCGTCGCGGTCGACGAGGAGACAGACACGGCGCTTCTCCATTTGCCCGCCGAAGCCGTATCGCAATACGAACCGCTGCCACTTGGGCAGAGTCGGGACGTGTGCGCACCGAGCGAGTTGCTAGCGGCAGGTTATCAGAATTGGAAACCGGGTGAGGATCCCTACATCGTCCAGGTCCAGGTCAGTCGCAATATGCGTAAAAAACCGAGTTTCGAGGTCGGTGGCGATCTCGACCGCGGTGCCAGCGGGGGACCCCTAATCGATCCCTCGCAGGGGGCTGTCATCGGTCTCGTGAGCGGAGGTGTTGGAAGCACCATCAAGGTGATAGCCCGCATCGAGCAGTTGCGCCGGCTGCTGGAGGAACAAGGATACGAACTAAGCAACAGAAAACTGGAAAAGTCAGAACAGATCCGGAGCAAGGAGTATACTGCCTCATGGTGAGCATTGGAATCGATCTCGGCACGTCTAACACGGTCGTGGCCAAGGTTAACGATAAGGGCGAGATCTCAATCCATCAATTTGAGGGAAATGATCTACTACCATCGGTCATCCATATTGCGCGCAAGGCCGGTGCCCGCACCATAGGGAAGAAAGCGCGGAACCTCTGGGCAGATCCAGACGCCGATCCTTCGGAAACTTTCCGCAGGTGGAAGATGTCCATGGCCACGGGCACAGTACTCGCCACTCAGAACTGGGGGGATGGGCCAAGGGCGATCACTCCCGAGCAGTTGACGACCTGGCTCGTGGAATACGTTATGAAGAACATCACTCAGAATCTGGGCGGAGAAAAGGTCGATTCTGTTGTTGTTACCGTACCTCACGGCTGGCGCAGAGAACACGTTGAGAAATGCCTGGCCACCCGAGAGGCTGCCCGTGCAGCGCAAGCAGACGGACGACCACGCGAGACGAAGAGGGAGGACTGTCCACTCGGGAGGAAGGTGGCAGACAGAACAGTCGATGAGCCGGTCGCCGCAGCTGCTTACGCCTTGTATGCATCTGGTAACACTACCACCTTCGTCAACAAGGACATGCTCATCGTCGACATCGGAGGCGGGACCACAGACCTGAGCCTTGTACGGGTTGGAGCACCCGGTGAGCCGCTCGTTGTTATTGATGCCGTTAACAATAACATCGGTGGCGACTATGCCACTGCCCTCCTGCTCGGCAAACACCTGGAGACCATTAGTTCTCAAATCGGCATTGATGTTCCCCTCACGCCCGAGGCTGTGCTAACTGAACTGGAGAGCACAGAAAAAGGGTGGCTTCGAGAGGCCTTCGCCGAGGCGGAAACCGAGTTTCTTCACAAACTCTCCGCAAGATTCGAGGAAATTGAAGGATTGGAGGATTTCACTGAGAAGATCAGTGGCAGGTGGGGTCGACGTTCAATCACCATGAGTTCAACGGTAGATGACGAGCAGATTGACACTCGTATGTCTTACTCGGAATACCTCACGCGTTTGGAACCCTTTTTCAAGAGCACGAGAGAACTTCTCATCCGCTTCCTGTCCCGCAGCACGGGATCCGGACACCTCCCTTACGCCATTCTCATGACGGGAGGGGGAAGCAAGATCGGCGGACTGCGTAACAAAGTACTCGAACCAGTAATCCACAAACTCGCTGGTTCAGTGAAAGCCTCCGAAATTCTCGATCGTCTCGATCGGCTTCGCTTCAACGACTTGAGACTCTCGACTGCAGTCGCCATGGGCGCCGCACTCGTCGCCGCAGGGAGAATCTCCATTGAGGAGCGCCTCCTGTGGGACGTGGGCTTGGAAATCACCGTGACAAAAAAGATGGCCCGTCACCTCGATCTGGACGACTCTTGCAGTTGTGTCATCTCTCCGCTTCTGAGTAGAGGAGAAAGCCTCCCAGCGACGGTGAGCCTCAAAGATCTCGGCTTCGGCAAACTCGATATCGAGGCCGACGATAAGTTCTCCCAACGGGTCGTCGTATTCGATAACATGAGAAGCCCCTACGAAAGAACATGGGAACGCAAATTGTCCAACTCGGGCGACGCATTGAGGGATGTCGAAGTCATTCTCAGCGCAGATACTGAGGGACTGCTACGTCTCGTCATCACCGGTAGTAATGGAGGCGGTCTCATCGACGTCCAGGGACAGCTCCACAGGCCACGCCGCCCTCAGGCAGGAGGACTCGGCATCCGCGATGAGTCAGCACATCCTCCTTTCGAAATTAGAACCCCGCAGCAGATCATCGAAGCGAAGGCCGCCGCTGACAGTGGATCGGAACCGCCAGCTGTCCACATTAGAACTTCCACGACACAACCAGAAAGGTGAAATAATGACTCTTCAAACGGTGCTCACACAGTTCGCGAGATCCCAAACAACATTGGACTGGGATGAGTGGTTCGCACTGGTTCTCGCTGCCCACAAAGAACCTAATCGGTGGCACGGCACCTGGGCGAGTCTTGCTCCCGCCGACCGTAAGGCTCTTATTGCTCTTCTCCGCAGGGATGCCGGTCCTTTGAGTGATCACATCCTGCGCAGCATTTTGTGTGACACTCCAACGGATTCTGATGACCCAGTGCTTGAGTGGGCTCTCGACGACGCAACTGATGCGACGGAAAGGCAACTTGAGCGGCTCAATGAACTCAAAAAAGACCTCAAAGACGATGTACAAACCGCCTCGCAGGCACTCGATAGTTACATCACAATAGAAGAACTCCGCCGCGAAGTGCAGCGCCTGAGAGAGGAGGCCGCCCAGGATCCAGAAATCGCGAAGCGCCGCAGCCTTGAGGAAGCGATCCATCGGCTGCGTACCTATAGAGAAACTCTGCTCAGTCGCGATTGGGATGAGCGGCAGGCCGAACATCAACATCTTGTTGACGAGACGGAGTCCTTGAGAGCCGAGAAGAATGAACTCGAGAACGCGATTCGACAGGCGCGCGAAGACAGATCTAATGCCGAGAAAAAATTTATTGCAACACAGCACGCCTGGGAGCAAGAGCAGACTCACTTGAAAGAACTCCGTTCGCAGATACACGATCTTGAATATCGCATCAATCAGGTCTACGTTGTGACAGATAGATTGACTGAGATTGTCGACACCCTTCAGTCCACCTTGAGGTGTGCTTCCGAAGAATTGAGCACCATGGGTAGAAATCTCAAGAAAATGAGTTCGATTCCGTCAATCGACGAAAAGAGCTGGTTCCCCTTCCCCAAGAGATAATTAGGCAATTTAGGAAGAAAAAGCGTCATGACACTAAGTGACTTCCTGACCGAACTCGCTTCCTCCACAAATCCGATCCCCTGGACCGCATGGCTCCCCCTCATCGCCGAGGCGCAATCCCTCGATTTCTGGAAAGACGCCTGGGGGAGGCTCAGCGAGCAGGGGCAGTTACGCGCCGTCCGGCGTCTCCGCGAAAACCGAAGCGTCTGTGCCGACGCCCTGTACCGACTCGCCGTCGCGAACTCCGAGTCACTACCCACCTACGGACCGGCTCGAGAACTCCTTCTTGACGACGCCGTCGACGCGGCCGAACGCAACGTCCAGCGGCTCCGGAGCCTGCAGCAGCGTTTGGAGGATCTCGGTCTCATTCTGGAGGACGTGCAGGTTTCCGAGCTGGATCTCGAGGCGAAGATCGCTGAGCTCGAGGGGCAAGTGGCGGCCTTCCGAGCTGATGATGTCGAGGGCAGGTACTCCGATCTCCTCGCCTTGCGGGAGGAGGAGACCCGTCTGCGACACATGGCTAAGGAGCTCGACGATGTCGACCTGACCGCTGAGCAGGATCGCGCGGCACAGTTGAGCCAGAACATCGCCGACATGCAAAAGCAGAGGACGGATCTTCATGATTTTATCGAGAATAGGGAGGAGACGCTGGCCGCAACAAGGCAACAGACCATAGAACTCAGCGCCGAACGCGCCCGACTGATGAGGGAAGAGCGCAGGGCCACTACTGAGCGCGATCATACTCGGAGCGAGGTCGAGAAACTCAAGGACGCCGTTAGCCGGAAGAAAAAAGAGACCGAGGAGTTGAAGGAGCGACGGGCTCAGACCAAAGAGCAATTGACCGAGGCGGAGAGGCTCTTCACCGAGTTGAGCGAGCTCAGTCATACCCCGACCTCGGTCGAGGCGGAGCGCCTGCTGCGCAGTATCCGTGCCCTTGCCCGCGAACTTCCCGCGGACGAGGCCGACAAGAAATTTTAACCACTAAAATGCAGTTACACTGACGAGCGAGGAGGAATCAAATCTGAGCCAATCTTCCCCCGACAATCTGGACCGTCAGAACTGCCGCACACGCTAACCGGCGATTCGCCGTGCTTTTAGGGTGCCATCCATCGACTAATCACCCTCATTCCACTGCAACCCTCTTTTTTATAACCCGAACAGAAAGACCTTTTTCATCATGAAGAAAAAGACCCCGAACAAACCCCCCAAGAAAAGGATATCTAACTTCCTTTCCGCCCTCGGCGGAGCAGATATCGAGATCCTCGAACACGTCGACTCGGAACGAAGCACCTTCATCGGCATCGGCGCGGTCATGCTCGGGACGGCCTCGGTCGCAGTCCTGTCCATGGTGTTCGCCATGTACAACGCCGTACTCGTCGTATCCGACCCGAGCACCGGTCAACGGGCACAGCACCAGCCGACGGTCAATCTCGTCGCATCTATCATACTCGGACTTCTGTGGGGCGCGTTCATCCTGGTTGTGGACCGGGCCATGATCAAGACCATGCATGGCGTTTACGGTCTTAAACGGGCACTCAAGTATGCTGCTCCCAGACTCTTTCTCGCCTTCATTATCGGCTTGGTAGTCTCCACACCCCTCTCACTCCAGATCTTCCGGGGCGAGGTAGCCGTCCAACTTCAGCGCGATCAGACCGACCAAATAGAACAGGCCAAGGAAAAGAACGCCAATCTCCAAACAGGACGAGACCTGAAGGTCGCAGAGCAGAGTATCGCTGAACAGCTGGCCATTCTCAACGGCACCGCCAGTACCAAAGAGACTGACCAGGCGACCCAGACCTATAACGAGGCCGTCGAAGCCACTAAGAAGGCTCAGGACAAAGCTGATGAGGCTTACAACCGCTGGACCTGCGAGATAGAGCCCGGCCAGGCACTCTGTGCCGAGAATAAAATAGGATCCACCGGCGTCACAGGCGATGGCGAGCAGGCCGCCGCTCGCTACCATGAATACGAGACGGCCAACGCAGAGCTGCAGGCCGCAAAGGATGCAGAAGAAGTTGCGCGCAACGCGAAGAACGCCAGCGTACAGCGGGCCAGAGAAGGAGCCCACGCAATTCTCTGCGGCGATAACTCACCCATGGAGGCCGAGGCGAGCGTTCTGAGCGACAGCTGCCCGGAGGGGCTTCAGAAGGATGCTGACGACCTGCGCCGGGCACTCGCCGAGGAGAACGACGTCGAGGGTGTCGTCCGTAGCAGCAACGGACTCCTGGCGCAGATCGTCGCTCTAATACGCGCGAGTCTTCGCAGTCCGATCGGGTTCTTCTGCCATTTGACCATCGCTTTTCTCTTCATCATTATCGAGTTGTTCCCTGTGGGGATCAAGACCATGCTGGCTGTGCGCGGCGAATCCCAGTACGACCGGGTCTTCCGCAAGCTCCAGGAGTCCGAACTGGAGAAAGTGGAGGCTCATACCGCCCAGGAACGGGATCGAATCGACCGGGAAGCGCGCAGGATCAGGGAGATCAGCGAGGACATGCTCCAGCGCGAGATCGATCTCGGGAAGAGCGCCAATGAGCACGTCGCCGAGCAGATGCGGATCATACTGGACCAGACCCTCTCCCACTGGACCAAGCGGTCCCAAGCAGTGCTCGCCTCGAACCTCGGCGGCATCGGCGAGACTACTGAGCGCCCCGCCGACCCGGCTCGCCCCTCTGAGCAGCCGGCCGACCTCGGCCTGCTCCCCGACGGCTCCCAACTCGCGGCTCTGGAACTGGGCGCCCGGATCGGCTCCATGGGCTCGCCGTCGGCCTCCCGCGACGCCGACCACTTCAGCAAGCGCTACCAGGCGCTCCTCGCCATCCAGGATGAGGCGATCCGGCTCCAGCGGGAGGCGGATGAGCTGGCCGGCGTCGGACTGTCCGCGGAGCGGGCCCGGTTGGAGGAGATGCAGCACGAGCTCATGGCCGCGCAGACCGCGGAGAAGGAGATCGTCGCTGACATCGCCCGGCATGAGAGGGCCCTCACCATCGCCAAGCGGGAGAGGGCCACGCTCGAGGAGCAGCGGGAACGCCTCGTCGGGCAGGTCAGCGAGGTCGGAGCCGAGCGCAGCCGCACGCAGGCCGAGGTCGATGGATTGGCCGAGCAGGTCCGGCGGAAGAGCGACGAGATCAGCGTCCTGGAAGCCCACCACAGGGAACTGAAGGGCCGCCTCGACGAGGCGAACCGTCTCTTCGACCAACTGAACTCTCTCGGCTCAGCACCGATCCCCGCCGAGGCGGCGGATCTGCTGCGCAGCATCCGCGCCCTCGCCCAGGATCTGCCCGGCGAGGAGGGTGCGTCCGGAGCGGATCCTCGGCAGTAGCCCCCTCCATCTCGTCCACGGAAGCCGCGCCGCGGGCGACCGGTGATTCCTACGCCGGTCGCCCGTGCCGCTCCGGCCGGGCTCCGGACTCGCTCCAGCTCCCGCGCGACTCAGCACACCCTTATGAGTGACTTAAATCACCAAGACAAGACCAAGTATTAGTTCTTAGACAATCTTCGCGGGATTGAGCGCGTCCGTCATGGATGACGTACGATCCACACCGGCGGCGATGGTCGACGAACGAAGCGATACATCTTCCGCCCCCTTCCCAGTCGAGGATCCTTGATGACCAGCACCGCTCCCTTCCCGGCCGACACCGACGACCCGCCGGTGAGGCACGCCGTTCGGGTGTCACTCCAGCTGGCGGGCCGACTGGAGGAGGTGGCGGGCTGGCGCGCCGCGGCGGGTTGGCGCACGGCCGACCTGCTGTACGGGGAAGCCGCATCAATCCGCCAGGACCTCGGAGGGATCGACGCCGCGGAAGCAGATCCGGAAATGGTGCTCCGGGGGTGCCTGAACCTGGTCAGCCAGACCATGACGGCGGTGGCCGCGGCTCCCGAGGCGAAGGCGGAGTGCTGGATCACCCTGGCCGAACTCCATGAGCTGGCCGATGAGCAGACGGACTTCAGGGGACGGGCCGCCCGATCTCTCCTTGCAGCGCTCGAGGATATCGAAAGGGCCGAACCCACGCGCGCCGGGCAGTGGTTCTCGAAGCGCAGGGGCAACTGGTTGCCGCGCCGAGCACGGCTTCTGCTGCGCCTGGCCGAGCAGCGCGCCGCGGAGGGACGCTGGAGCGAGGCCACGGACTTCGCGGAGAAGGCGCGCGGGGTGTTCGTCGAGGCGAGGGAGCCGGTGTGGGCGGAGAAATGCCGCCTGCTCGCCGAGCTCGCCAAACACAATCTCTCGAGCACCACGGCCGGGGGCGGAGGCGCCGGGACCGCCCGGACCGTCGTCCAGCGCTTGAGGCCGACTCCAGATGCCAGCGCCGATCGCTCCACCGGATCCTCTCAGGGCGCGGCGGACCCGGTGACGTCCGGAGACTCGCTGCGCAGCACGCGGCGGGTGCCGCTCACCAGTGCGGATCCCCTCGCCGCGATCCACGACCTGCGGGCCCTGCCGCTGAACGAGATGTGCGAGATAGATGGGACCAGGAGGAGGACCGCGGGCATCACTCTCAGCAAGACCGAGCGGGCCCGACTCGACGCGGCGAGCGCCCTGGCCGGGATCGCGCTGAAGCAGACCGAGATCGGGAACCATGCCGACGCCCTTCTCCTGTACGCCATGACCCGCCCGCTGTGGACCGGGATCGCAGGCGCTGAACTCGCCCGGGCGGCGTGCAGCCACGGCCTGTCGACGACCTACGCCGCACTCGGCAAGTCCATTGAGGCCGACGCGGCGGCGCAGACCGCCCGCGAGCTCGTGAACGTGATACCGGAGGGCGAGCCGTATCGGGGCGCGTGCCTGACCCGGGTCGACGACCTGCGTTCGATCGTCGAGACGAACTACCCCCGGCTCGACGACGGCGAGGCGGATCCCGCGACGACGGCGGACATGCTTCTGGAACTCACCGAGTGCTCCTTCCGGCTGGCCCGCGATGAGCGTCACGGCGCGGATCTCGACGCCGACGTGCTGAGAAGCACCATGAAAATGGCCCACCGCGCCCGCTTCCGCCTGGAGCCGAGAGCGGTCTGGACGTCCGCGGCCAAGGTCAAGCTCGCCCGATGCGACTTCATCCTCGGGACCTGCATGGTCCTCGCCGTCGGACACGGACACCCCGTCGGCGGTCTTCCCGTCCAGGCGGAGGACGCCTGGGCCTCCTTCCTCGCCTCGGATGTCCTCGCCGAGGCTGGGGCCGACGGCGGTCAAGACGCCGACGACGGTGAGAACGGCTCCGGTCGGGGCGACGGCCGCAGAAGGAGGACCAGTGCGGCGGATCTGAACGCCCGGTGCGCCGCCATCGTCCCCCTCATGGCGGGACTCGACGCCTTCGCCGCGGTGAGCGGTCGCAGTGCCGTGCTCAAGGACTCCCTCGAGATGTTCCTCAACGCCTCCGTGAAGGCGGTGGCGGCATGAGAGCCGCATTGACGCCCCGGGGCTCTCACCACCGCCCTCCTCGCCTTCCCGACCACCCAATTGCTGACCACGATCTGAGAGGATATCAGAATGAGCGAGGGTGCGCAGCGGCCCCCCTTCCCCCATATATTTCAAACAGGCGAGTTGATTCTAAAACGCTATAGGATCAACTCCTTCATGTGTCATAACGCGGGCGCCAACAGGTACGTGTACGATGCCGTGGCCGTCTGCGACGACCCCAATCTCGGCCTGCACCAAGGGGACCGCGTGGTCATCAAGGTGGTCTCACCGGCGGATGCCGCCGCGGCGCAGAATGAGTACGACATCCTGCGCGGCACCATCACCAATTGGTGGGACGCCAGCGTGGCCGAACCGGTCGAGGTCAATGGGACGTATATCGTCACCCGTTTCGTTGAGGGACGCTCTCTGCGGGATATTCTCGATGAATCGGGCGGCTGTCTTCCGGCTGCTCGGGCGATTAAACTGGCGCACAGCACCCTCCGGGCGCTCGATGTCCTCCACAGGCCGCGAGAAGAGGCCCTGCGCGGACTCGTCCACAGGGACATCAAGCCAGAGAACATCATGGTGAAAAATCCTAAAACTCCCGAAGAGCGCGTCGTCCTCATCGATTTCGGGATCTCCTCCACGGTCACGGAGGCCGCCGGCGGCCCCCTGGTGGCGACATGGCCCTACGCCTCTCCCGAGCAGCGTCTCGATCCCGAGAAGATCTCAGCGCGGTCAGATATTTTCGCCACGGGCGTCGTGCTCTACGAGATGCTCTCGGGCCACAGGCCTTTCGGCAACGGCATCCACGAATTCCCACGGGACGAAGACGTACGATTGCTCGGTATTAGCTGTCCGGACGGGAGTCAGAGGCAGATCGACACGATCAACGATATCCTCAAGCGGGCGCTCATGATGGATCCGAGCCGGCGATACTCCGAGGCTCTGGATATGAGCCGCGAGCTGGAACTGGTCGGGAGCACCGATTTCAGGGTGATTCTGCGTCCGGATGGCCCCCTTCTGAACTTGGGGTCATATCCCGCGCCTGCTCCCCCTGTGCCCGTTCCTCCGGTGCCCATCACACCGCCCAATTATGGCGACGGCTCGGGCACGGAGGTAGATCCTCAGAGTCATGGGCGCTCTGGATCCGACACTCAACTCAATCCCCCCCATTACCAGCCACAGCATAACGACACCACGCCTTTCCACCGGGATCCGGTGGGCAATAGTATCTTCCCACCTCCCCCCGTGTACGATCCATCACCCCTGGACGACAAGTACATCGAACTCATCAACCGCGCCATAGCTCACCGGAATCCCCATGACTGGGGATCCCTGGTCGAGTCCGCTGCGATGCGGCACGCCCGAAAGACGGCGCAAGAGGTTTACCAGAGCTACCCGATCTGCCGTTTTCTTCGCCTTCTTCGCAGAAGGTCGTGGCTCGAGGCCCGGATCGTCATAGCCATCGACTCCGCCGGCCAGTTCGTGCTGACGAGTGATGAAGTGAATGGTCTGACCAACGACCAGAACGCTCTGCTGGCGCGAGAGCACATCGCACGCTATGATGCTGAAGTGCGCAGACAGGCCCAGGGCGACGCGTCCGGAACCTCGAGGCGCATCATGTTCTTGCTGTCGTTCACTGGGATCGTCATCCTGCTGATCTGCATATTTGGGAGTCTATTATGACATGGTTCAACACTTCCCCCGCAACGCCCCCGGAACCTCCTGATGAGGAGGAGAATATGGAGGACTGCGATCTCTGCAGTTCGCCGAGGGCCTGGCTGCGGATCGAGGAACGCGACGGCTTCGGAGTGAATCGTCAGTCGATTCGAATCTTTGAGGTCGATCACGAGGAGAACTGCTGGCAGTCTCCGGGAATGGATCTGAGCATCGCACCGTCCCACTCATACGACGTGTGCGCCCATGGTCACGTCAGAGAGACCGGCCGCACGGGGGATCGCATCAAGGTGTGCCTCCTGGGACCCGTTGGCGGAGGCAAGTCTCAGCTCAGGGAAACGCTCATGAGAATTCAGGCGCCGCGCCTGGCGGGTTCGGGCGGACAGGCGGACCCCTTCGCCAATGTCAGGCTGGGACCGACCGGGCGCCGTTTCAGCCCGCTTCCCGCAAAAAGCAGAAGATCCATCGGCGCAACGTATGCGGCATCGGGGGACGACCTGCGGGCGACGATAGAACGGAACCTCCAGAACGTATTCGAAACATCCAACGTGTTCGGAACATCCGATGACGTCGTCGCCGGCTTCGAGGCGGTCCTCCACAACGCCCTCAGAGCCACGACCGAGGGTCAGGTCTACACCGATGCGCAACTGAACTCGTGGCTGGAGACGTGGGGTCGCGGTCGCCCGCCGTACCTGCGGTCAGTCAACGTCATCTATCACGGGAGCAACCTGGAGGGGAGTGGCTCTGACGACTTCGAGGTCGCTTTCGTGGACCTGCCGGGAGAGGCGGCCGATGCGTGGACGAACCCCAATGCGGAGAACTATGTGGGCTCCTTCGCCGATGTCAAGCAGCTGTACCGATCGGCGCATCTCGTCGCGGTAGTCGACCCGCTCGCCGCGGGATGGTGTCTCAAGCGCCTGAAGGACTCTCTCGCCCTGCGCCTGTCCATGCGCCCGGCCGGGACACCGGCTCAGGATGAGCTGCTCGCCCGTGGATATCAGGCGGGCGAGGCGATCAAGAGCCTGATCGCGGTCATGACCGACACTCTGTCTAAAGAGCGTTCTTCGGTGAGTGCCACTCTGGTTCTCACTAAGTGCGACGCCATCCGGGTCATTCTTGAGAAGACTCCGCAGAGCGATGGCGAACTCGGCCGATGGACGGACATCATCCCCCGGGGCGCCCGCCGTGCTTTCGAGGACTGCGCGTTGGCCGCGTTCAATAGATGCGCCGCCTGGGATGCGCACAACGTGGACCCCAGCACATGGGAATTCCTGAACGCGGTGTCAGCGCTGCCTCATGACCAGCAGATGAGGATTGTGCGAAGCATGCTCGCGCAACTGTCCGATCCGCAGTCCTTCTGGGCCCTCGCCCACTCCGAGGAGGAGACTATTGAGTTGAATTTCGACGAGAAATTTGTGATCCCCGCTACTATTCCTCTGACGACGAGGCGCCCGACGGCGCCCACTCGGACGGCGACTCCGACTCACGGCTTCACAGCGCCTGTGCCGATGATGAATTACGGGAATACCCTGACCGTGCCGACGAGCAACGCCACATGGAATGCCGGTCTGGGCGTCTACCGCTTGCAGATGCGTGACGTGCTGAGTGCCGTTATGGTGAGCGCGCTCATGTCAACGATCGTGGGCAAGAATGCCATCGATCAGCTCCTGGGGCCGAAGTTGCTGGTACGTTTCGCCCTGACGAGCGCCTGGACTCGTGTGGACGAAGACGGTGAAGAGTTGATTGAGCCCTCTGACGAGGATGCCGGATGCCTTCAGCTCTACCGGTACATTTTGGCCCCGTTCCTGGGGCACGGGGTACGCGCATGAGCTGGTTGGTCGATGTTAAGAGGCAGGTCGTGGGGAGCGGGTTCCAAACGGATCCTGATCTCACAAGCAAGATGACCCGCGCGGAGCGGCAGACGCTGTCCAGGGTCTCCACAGGTTTCACTCAGCTGGGTGTCAATATGTCCACGCAACCGCGGGCTTTGCATTCGACGACTTTCGTCTTCGATGGCGGGACGGGCCGCTGGGGCGCCGTCGTCGTCGGGTCGGGCGGCGAGTACGGTGAGACCGGCGCGATTCAGACGGTGCTGGCGCCCGAGGGCCTGTCACTGGTGGATGTGGCGCGTTGGGTGCTGGGAGCCCTGTCGTACGGACCACTGCTCTCACCAGAGGTTTTCAGCGGTGATGGGAAGCACTTGATCGCGCGGGACTCGACCTCACGAGTTGATCCGGGTGCGCTGGCGCAGACTCTGACCGTCATGCTGGGGATGAGTCAGGAGCAACGTTACACGCTGCTCAATGTGCAGGGGGCACAGGGCGAGCAGGCGCTCATGGCGCTTATGAGAACGGTACCGGAGGATCTGGCGAGGCTAGTGCGCTGGTCGACCGCCTACCCTCACGGCGATCGGAATAGGAATAACAAGATCGTCACCTGTCTGTGGCCCGAAGAACTCGCACAGCGCCATCCGGACGAGTACAAGTCCGCCACGTCACGCATACCGCCCATGCCAGCAGTCGTCAAGGCGCCGATGAATCTGGACTGGTATGCGCAGCAGATCTGCCAGGGCCGCACTGCGACAGACATCCGGCAGAAGGCCGAGGAGGAGTATAGGGCAAAACTCAACGGCATCGACCTCGACGCCTCTCAGTGGGAGTCAGCCACGCAAGCGTGGGGTGAGGTCCTGGAGGATATGCGCCCGCTGGCCGACGACGAGTTGGTGTGGGTTCTCAACTCTGAGACCCCACCCTCCGTCTTCAAACGCTGGGATGACAACGCGACCCTGCGTCTGCTCCGCCTGCAACCCGGGTGCTTGCAACAGTTGCTCACTCATCCCCACAAGACGGTTCACGATTCGGCGTGGAAAGTCGTCCTCAAGGAGAGATCCTTCTACACCGACTTGGTGACATGGCAGGTCGAAGCTGTCAGGACGGGGCGGTCCGCTCCGCCAGAGGCTGCCGGTTCGACGTGGTGCACGAGTCTGGCGAAAGATGTTCTCGATGAGGTTAAAAACCAGGCGCCCGCCTCGGAATGGGGGCCCCGGGCCGAACACTGGCTTCAATCGCTCGGTCTCGATCCACGAGAGTACGAGGACTCCCTGCCCCTGTGGCAGGAGAAGGTCGTTAATCGGTTCAAACGCGATCTCGCTCGCGTTGATGAGCTCCTCAGTTACGCTCAGACCGCCTCTGATGGCGCCGGGACGCTCATCAAAGCCGCGCAGCAGGTGCCGGAGTCCCTGGGATTTTTGCTGCTTCGACTGTGGCGGGAGCCGGTGGCCGGAGTGACATGGGATGCGCTCTTGGACAGCACGCTGCAGTCAAAAGCCACGCCCGACCGAATCATCGAGATCCTGAGATTCATTGATAACGCGGCCCCGCTGAGCAGGAGCCCGATGCCTTCAACCGGAACCGCACAATCCCAGACCCGGAGAGGGGACATTTACGATGTGGCCCCCGAGAACTCCATACCGATCGAGTTGAGACGGGATATCGTTGCGCACTTCATGAACAGCGTATCGCCGCTCGCGCTAGGGGAGGTTGCGAACACGCTCCTCGCCTTCGAGCACGCTCTGCCGCTGCCATCGGCGCGACCGATTCCAAGCACTCCGCCGGCCGTACGTGGAAAACCATCATTAGCATTCGCCCCTACCATCCAGCCACAACGTCGGGATCGAAGAGGAACAGCGCTCCAGCCGCCGAACGCTCCTAATGGAGGACAGACTAGTCACTCATTCTCTTCGGAGTACTCCGTGTGGCCGCTGCGGGTGAGTCTTGGCCTCAATGCGGTTCTGCTTTTCGCAGTGCTCATCCTCATTCTCCTCTAGCCGTTCGTAAAGGTTACCCCATTTCTCGCCCATTGAAGATGATTTTCGCCAGCCGGCGTCCATCAAATATTTAAAGGCACTCGGGGCAATGAGCCTTTCTCACCAGGAAGCTTATTCAGAGGGTGATTTTGAAGGCATAAAGTGCGAGTGCTGCGGTGATGGTCTGCTCGAATGTTTCCAGGGGTCTCCTGTAGGGTGTGTGGAGGATTCTCCAGGACTTGATGTGGGCGATGGTCCGCTCGACGACTTGGCGGATCCGGTTGACGCTCTTATTCTCCTCCTTGGCCGCCTCGCTCAGTTCGCCGTTGGGGGGCTTCTTATGGGGCGTGATCATTCCCCTTCCGATATAGCCCTTGTCGGCGATCCACCCGGAGGGGTCGATTCCCTCGAGCAGTCCGGAGGCGTCCAGGGCGGCCACGTCGTGCATGGACCCCAGGCAGGGGTTGGAGGCCCATACCAGCCTGCCGCTGGGCAGGAGCAGGATCCGGGCGCTCATGCCGGTCGTCCCGTGCTTGCCCGACCACAATTCGCGGTGATTCCGCCAACTCCAGCAGGGGAAGAGGGTGCCGCCCAGCACGTAGTCGCAGCCCTCGGGCACCTCCTCCGCGGTGAGCAGCACGTCCTTCAGGGCCCGGGCGATCGCATCGGTCATGGCCTTGATGGCCCGCGAGATCGTGAGCTGGGACACATTCAGTTGTTCGCCGATCACCACCTGCGGAATGTTGTGGCGCATGTAGATCAGCGCCGCCTTCAGGGCATTCCTCAGCCCCATGCTCGGCGGGTACCCCTCGACCCCCTCCTCTCGCAGGCGGATGAGCAGGTCGGCGAACTCGTCATCAGCGGCCCGTGGTACACTCCATGGTGATGGCCCACTTCTTCCGGGGTCATGGGGGGGGCTTTTCTTCCACGCCCGTGACATCCCACGGGGACGGACCATCATCACACCGCCTCCCGGAAATGACCCAGGACACACCCAGAATAACCTTCTCGGAGCCACACGCCTTCTGGGATTGAGGCAAAAATTTCTAAAAATTGCGGCCTCTCGGAGTCCAGAGCGGGTTGGGAATCATCCAGATGAGACTCTGCTTGATCTTGCGCTTACCGCCCATCAACCCCCGTTTCCATTCATGATCCATTCCCACCCAGTTGCCGTTCGCATTCCAGAGGCGAGCCTCGTGGTCTGGCCACGTCACGCGGATCCCACTCTCCTCCCGCCGCACTGTCACCTCCACTTTTTCCGATTCCAATCCCGACCCCCACGGCAACTCGTAGGCCCTCAGGACTTCTGAGTCCGACGCAGCGCTTTGACGCAGTACGGTCGCACCGTTGTAACGAATCACAAGATAAGCGCGCTCACCGTTATCAAACGGCAGGACACCTTTTTCCGACTCGCTGATGACGACCGCCGCGACAGACCTCTTGATGTACGTTCGACTTGAGTCGACGCCGACGAACAAAGGGCCCTCTTTTCGCGTAGCGACCGTTCGACATTCCTCATCTTCTTTATATTTCACCACGATATCGATTCGATCTGAATGGGATGCATCCACTTCGGCCTGATATTCGAGCGATGCGCCAGGATTCGATCCTGCCCACTTCCCCGAAGTGCCTTTTTTCAACACATAGACGCCATGATACCAATCCTCACCGTAAGCTTTTTCCTCATGAGCACCCACAATCACAACGATGTGATTGATCTCGGGCTCCTCGGGTATAACCAGCACGTCTCCTCCATTCCACTGCGCCGGAGAGCACGAAGACGCGCGCCCGCCTCCGCGGGGCGCGATCCCCGCGATTACTCTATCCGATCCCGGCGCCCCGGCCACGCCGGGCGGAGACCGCCGACGCCCCCGTCCTCGTTGATCGGCACCGCCCTACGGCCGCATGACGACGCCCGCGACGGCCGCCACCTCGGCCGCCCAGGGCATGCTCAGATCCAAACCCGCCGGAATCGTCCTGGGGACCAGAAGATCCCAGGACTGCGCGCCCGGCGCCTCCACCTGCCGTTGCACGGACCTGCTCCTTCGACGCGCCCAGCGCGTCGCCCTGCCCTGGAGCCCCCGCATCCGCTCGCGCGCCGGCCCGCGCAACGGGGCCCTCGCGCCCGGCACGCTCACCACGTCAACGACGTCGATGGCCCGCGCCTCATCGGCCGTCACCGCCGCCCACCCCGTCAGACGCGCCCCGACCTCATCGGGTTTCAGTTCGACGAGCACGGGCAGGAAACCGGGAATCGGGACCCGGGCGAGGGCCCTGGCGCCGTCGGAGTCGTGGGCGACCCGATCGGCCACGGCCACCGAAACATCGAGCCTGAACCCGCCGCCGCGGACGGGGGCGACGACCCACTGCACGGCGTCGTCGTCGGTGGCGAGAAGGCCGCAGAAGTTCTGAGACCAGTCCGGGGTGTCGGTGCCTCGGCGCACGAGGGGCCCGCCCTCCCACACACTCTCCGGTTGGACGCGCGCCCGACGCGCGCCCGACTTCCGGGAGTCCGCCCGCATCAACGTGGCGGAGTAGAACTGCTCCACGGGTCGGGGCAGTCCCCCGAGGTCGTCGTACAGGGCCCGCAGGGCGTCGGCCTCGGCCTCGGCGCCCGGACCATCCCCGTCGTCGCCCCCATCGTCCTCGTCGTCCTCGATCCGCTCGATCAGCCAGGACAGCGCGCGCCGCAGCAGAACATGCAGCTTCCGCACGAGGACGTCCTTCGCGCCGTGGTCGCGCAGGTACTCGGCCGCCCCGCGGATCCGGTCCCGGTGAGGACCGTAGACCAGCGACTCCATGGCATCGCTGCCGAAGCAGACGGGCACCGGCTCCATCCGCATGAGCGCGCCCAGCTCCAGGTCCAGGAGGAAGGGGTCGATCGCGAGAGCCGACCCGTCGGCCGGGCTCGGCCAGTAGCGGCGGATCCACAGCCCCTGGGCGAGGCGCAGGAAGATCCAGGCGGTCCGGGAGGGGCGGGTGAACCAGGTGCTGCGCACTCGCGTCAGTCCGACGGCGCCGTCGGACTCCGGTCCGGCCGTCCGGTCCAGCATCTGCTCGGCGGTGCGGGCGACCTCGGGCCCGTAGATCAGGCCGACCCACTCGGGCACCCTCCCGTCCAGGAGACGGGCGCTCATGAGCCCCGCCCCCGCCGGGCCGCCGATCCCCGGGTCGCACACGATCTCGCCGCCGTCCACGGGCAGGGCGGGGCGCACCAGGTCCTCCCGGAGCTCGCCGCCGCCCGGGTCAATGACCAGGGCGGAGTCGGTCAGGTGAAGGCGGACGAGGTCCGGCTCCGCGCGGGCCCCGGGCCCTCCCAGCCCCGTCTCAGGACTCATGGCGGGCCTCCTCCCCGGCCTCCCCGGCCTCCGGGACCTCGAGGTCGTTGAGCGCCGCGACGACGGCCTCGACCGTCAGGTCCATGCCGATCATCCTCATCACTCCCTCGCGGCGCCAGCACCGCAGCATCTTCTCGATCCCCGTGCGGGCGGCCCTCAGCGCCCCGTCGTCCCCGGCGCCGGGCTCCGCGGCAGACCGGCAGCGCCGCACGGCCACGAGGTAGTCGTTGAGAGCGCCCCTGCCCAGGCCGGTGTGCTGTTCGACGGGCGCGCACAGGCCGCGGTTGAGCGCGCTGAGGGCGTCGGCGGCCGATCGGGGGCCAGCGGTGCGGGATCGGCCCGGTTCGTCGTGCTCGACGACGAACCGGGCGGCGTCGTTCAGCCAATGCCCGAAGTCCCGGGACAGGGCCGTCAGATCGTCCCTGACGGGGTCGTGCAGGTACTCCCCGCGGTGCAGCCTCCTCCAGGCGACACGGCCGATCTCGCTCATGAGGCGGTCGTCCGCCCAGGAGTCGGGGTCCCGCTGCGCCCTCAGGTCGACCATGTCCCCCACGCCTTCCGGCAGCCCGTTCCACCGCCCATGGCACAGGACGGAGCCCCAGGGCGCCTCGGCGATCCTCCGACTGACGCGGTTGTGGACGGCGATGAGCCAATTGACGAGGGTTCGGCGCTCCTCCCGGTCGATCGGGCCGACGCCCCGCCACCCCCGTCTCTGCGCCTGCTCGACGACGACGCCGACCAGGAGGAGAACCATCCGGTCGTCGAAGCGATCCAGACCCGTCCAGTGGGCGCACCGCGCGACCTCGTCGCGCAGATCGTCGAGCAGGTCTCCGGTGCGGTAGTCGTCGGGGAGATTCGCCAGGACGACCCCGACCCTCTCCTCGAAGCTCCAGTCCAGGGGGTCGCGTCCCGTCCCCGTCCCGCGGAGGCGGACCGGGGCGCGGGCGGAGGGGGCGTCCGCGGCCTGAGTGAGCCCCAGGGCGGACGCGCGGTCCAGCAGGAGCCCGTCGGCGGACCCGTCGTCCTGCGTCCGCAGATCCCGCCACTGCTCGCTCGCTCCGGGCAGATCCGCCTCCCGGCCCATCGCGTCCACCGTCTGGAAGGGCCCGGTCGCGAAGCCGCGCAGCTCCCCCTCGAGCAGGCGCGCCGCACCGGCCCGAGGCCCGCGGGCCACTCCGGGCGGGGGCCGCCAGGTCGTGCGCAGGGAATCGGCGAGCTCGGCGGCGACCTCGGGATCGTCGAGCAGGTCGCGAAGGTCGTCGGGCCTGGGCCTGAGGCTCTCCCGCTCCATGATCTCGCCGAGGACGGCGTTGATCTCCTGGCGGGTCGCGGGGAGGCTCCGTCCGCCGTCGAGCCTCTTGCGGGTCTCCGCGACGAACTTGCGGGTCCGCCACTGCTTGTTCCGCTTCGGGAAGAGCCCCGCCCACTCCGGACTCTCCTGCGAGCAGCCCTCCAGAGCCTCGATCATGCGCAGCGCGTCAACGATCCTGGAGGCGCCGTCCGCGATCCGATCCTCCAGTCTCCTCGCCTCGTCGTGGTTGAGGCTGCGGTAGCGGGCCCTGTTGAGCAGCGACGACGGATCGGCGAACTCCCCCGTCAAGAACGTCGGAAGCAGCTGCTTGCGGATGGAGGCCAGCGGCAGTCCCACGGCGCGGGGCGGCTGGCCGACTCGGCCCATCCGCTGAGTCCACCTGTCGACGAGCCCGGGCTGGTGCGCGCGCACCCTCGCCCAGCCGCTTCTGAGGGCGCTCTCCGCGCTGACCACACCAACCCCCGGGCGCTCGCTCTCCGATCCGCGCTCCATGGTATGGCATCGCATGGCCGGACACACCCCCTTGACGACTCGAATCGGCCCCGTCCGGGCGGGTCCGCGGCGCGGCCCCGGACTTCCGGCGGCCGCCGCTCCCCCGGCGGGGCGGGCCCGCG
>ERZ772948.579-NODE-579-length-23965-cov-7.763028_pt1 | contig 23965 bp, 23 predicted proteins | sample MGYA00511945_ERZ772948 | MGnify/ENA primary metagenome ERZ772948 (study PRJEB29015, sample SAMEA2737927) | human oral metagenome | biome: human oral; feature: human-associated habitat; material: dental | place: China | collected 2141 ... | reverse complement strand
AGGTGCGAAGGAGTGCCGATAACGACACGGTGTCAAACATATCGGCGCCCGTTAAAGTTGGCATCAAGCCTAATCGGCCTGTTGGTCCTGGGGCGCCTCGGGTTTCGGCAAAAATTATTGAGCGAGATGGCGATAAGGCGACGATTCGGTTAAATTGGCAGCCAGTTGATAATTTGTCTTCGCGCTGGCTGATCCGGCTGGATGATAACAATCTTGGCTGGGCTGTTGGTGAGCAGCGACAACTTGATATTACCGATGTAGACATATCAAAAACAAGAACAATTACCGTGACGGGTGTTAAAGCTGATGGTTACGTTGGTAAACCTAAAACCATACAAATTAATAACGAAACTCCTACTCCTCAGCCAGAAAATCCGATCGTCAAGCAATGTCCATATAAAATTAAGCTAGGTCCATTTACTATCGCTTGTCGTTATCAGAAAATAACGTTTGGCAAACGGTCGTTTCATTGGATAGTTTGGTATATCGTCAGGAATTAAGCGAGGTGTAGTGATATGAAGATCTCTGACCGTCATCCGTTGGATCGTCCCCGCGAGAAATTGGCGCGTTATGGTACGGCGCGGTTGAGTGATTTGGAACTTTTGATGGCGATTATTGGCAGTGGCAATAAACAGGCGGATGTCGGTAAAATTGCGCGCGAGGTGCTGAAAATTATGCATCAAAAAGGCGGCAATATTTCGTATGATGATCTACGCAGTGTGGTTGGTTTGGGCGAAGCGAAAATCCCGGTGATATTGGCGAGCTTGGAACTGGCGCGGCGGTATTTGTTAGATAGCGACCAGCCAATTATCGACAGCCCAGAAAAAGCCGTCGAGCTACTGACCGACATTCGCGATAAAAAGCAGGAATATTTCGTCTGCCTGACGTTGGATGGCGCGAATCGTTTGATCGCCAAGCGAGTGGTGACCATCGGCACGCTGACTGCCAGCCTGGTACACCCGCGCGAAGTTTTCGCCGACGCTATCGCCGACCGTGCAGCCAGTATCATCGTGGCGCATAATCATCCGAGTGGGAGTTTGGAGGCGAGTCAGGCTGATAGAGAAGTAACGAATAGGCTGGGAGAAGCGGGAAAACTACTTGGTATTACGCTTAATGATCATATTATTGTTACGAAACTTAGTTACAAAAGCCTGCTACACTTAGAGTAAACGACTTCCGAATCTGATATAATCTATCTATGAATACGAGGGAGCTTGAAAAACAGTTGTGGGCTGCGGCGGATAAACTACGGGGCAATATCAGCTCGTCAGATTATAAATATGTGGTGTTGGGGCTGATTTTTCTAAAATATGTTTCGGATGCATTTTCGGTGCGATATCAGGCAGCGATTGATGAGAATTATGATCCTGAAGATCGGGATTGGTATTTGGCGGAGAATGTTTTCTGGATTCCCAAAGAGGCTCGTTGGGAGCATCTCGTGGCAAATGCCAAGCAGCCAGAAATTGGCGTCTTAGTTGATGGCGCTATGGAAGCGATTGAACGCGACAATCCTAGCTTGAAGGGTGTGTTGCCGAAAAATTATGCTCGTGAAGCGCTGGACAAACGTCGCTTAGGCGAGCTCATAGATTTATTTACCAATATCAAATTCGACACTGTCAGTTCTAAAGATTTGCTTGGTCAAGTCTATGAATATTTTATGGGTATGTTTGCTGATAGTGAGGGCAAGCATGGCGGCGAATTCTACACGCCGCGCTCCATCGTCAAGCTGCTGGTAGAAATGCTTGAGCCGTACAGCGGGCGTGTGTATGACCCCTGTTGCGGTAGTGGAGGTATGTTCGTCTGGAGCGAGAAGTTTGTCGAGGAGCATGCTGGGCGTGTCAGCGACATTGCGGTGTATGGTCAGGAACTTAACGAAACCACTTGGCGACTCGCTAAAATGAACATGGCAATTCGCGGCATTGATGCGAATATCAAACGTGGCGATACCCTGATGGACGACCAGCTGCCTGATCTGAAAGCTGATTACATCTTGGCCAATCCGCCGTTTAACATTAGCGACTGGGGTCAAGAACACTTGCAGACTGACCCGCGCTGGAAGTATGGTCTGCCGCCAAAGGGTAATGCTAACTTTGCGTGGATTCAACATATGATTCACCATTTGAGCCCGCGCGGTACGGCAGGCTTTGTGTTGGCAAACGGGAGTATGAGCAGTCAAACTGGCGGCGAAGGTGATATCCGTAAGCAGTTAGTGCTCAATGATATGGTTGACGCTATCGTCACATTGCCGAGCCAGTTGTTTTTTAACGTCGCTATACCATGCTGCTTGTGGTTTGTGTCGCGTGATCGCGTCAATCGTTACGGCAAAGTGCTGTTCATCGATGGCGTAATTTGGGCAAAATGGTAACCCGTCGCAACCGCGAACTGACCGAAGAAGACATTGCTCGGGTGGCGAAGACATATCATGATTATAAAACTGCTAGTGCGGATTACGCTGACCAGCCGGGTTTTTGTAAAGTCGCTGATCTAGAAGAAATCAAGCAGCATGATTATGTGCTGACGCCCGGTCGTTACGTTGGTGTCGAAGAGGCCGAGGAAGACGATGAACCGTTCGCCGAGAAATTTGCTCGGTTGGCGGCTGAGCTTGAAGGGCAGTTTGCGAAGAGTCGTGAGCTAGAAGTGAAGATAAAAGAAAATCTTGCCAAGATAGAGAAAGAAATCAAATGATGAGTGGCGACAACCCGAATGGCGAGATGGTAGTATATGTTGGCGATGATGGCAAGCCACAGATTCAAGCTAGATTGCAGGATGAAAATATGTGGCTCACTCAAGTGCAGTTGGCCCAGGTATTTCAGACTACAAGACAAAATATAGGTCAGCATATTAAGAATATCTACGAAGAGAAAGAGCTCGACCCTTCGGCAACTATAAAGAAATTCTTTATAGTTCAAACTGAAGGCGATCGTAAGGTCTCGAGAAATATAGAGCATTACAGTCTAGGCATGGTGATTGCGCTTGGTTACCGTGTAAAGTCAAATATAGCAACGAATTTTCGTATCTGGGCTACCTGTGCAGGAAAAGGTTAAGGGGAAAATGAAAGAATTAACAGATGAACAAATCCTAAGGCATTTGCGCAATAATACTATTCTGCGTAACAATCAGCTGTCAATGCTCGTTAAGATACTAAATTCACTGAAAGAAAATACAGTTTTGGCAATTGATGGTGCATGGGGATCTGGCAAGACCGTGTTTGTTAAGCAGCTACTCATGCTGTCTGACGATGCTATTCAAGATTATGGCCATAATACTCTTGATGAGACCGCAATCAATCTTTTGCGAGAAAAACAAAAAACTTTCTATTTCAATGCGTGGGAATATGATTATCTTGGTGACGCGCTTAGTGCTATGTTGCTAAAGCTGATAGCAGACGATGATGAAAGTCTGAATGCGGCCTCAATAAAGAAGGCTCTTAGTATGATAACCATCTCTGCAGGATTAAAGAACATAACCCATGATTTTATAGACATTGACAATAAAACTAGGAAGGCTGATCTTGTCAAAGCGGTAAAAGATCAAGTGAATCGACATGATGCAGTAAATGAGTTTATCGATAAGCTAAAAGGCGATTCCGAAAGACTCATTTTTGTAATCGATGAGCTTGATCGCTGTCGTCCGTCTTTTGCTGTCGAGCTGTTAGAGGTTGTTAAGCATTATTTTATGCGTGATGATGTGACGTTCATCATTACGACAAACATCAATCAACTTTCGCATACAATTAAGAAGTATTACGGAAGTGACTTTGATGGGTATGCGTATCTAAATAAATTTTTTGATTTTACGTTTGGTTTGCGTAAGGTGAGCATCGAAGTGTATGCAAGAAGTGTGCTTGACTGGGTGGAAGGCAGCATGATAGTTAATGGAGTTGCATTTGACGCTATAGAATACTACGGCTTTGAGATGCGTGAAATTAATTCATACTATTCATCACTTCGTTTGGTGAGTCGGTTTCTGACAAGAAATAACAACTGGAGTGAGGACCAATACCCAATACAGTTTGTATTTGTGCCTTTGGCTCTTGCATTAAAGATAAAAGACGACAGTTTATATGAACAATTTACATCAAGTAAAGGTGAGGTTATACTAAGAGATTTTGCTGCTAATTCATACAGTACCCTTGGATATGCAGAGAGGCTTGTAAATGAGGATCGTTCAAGCTTATCGCAAGAGGAGATAAAAGAGAAGGCAGTATATGCGTTGATAGTGGAGTACAAAAAACTCTTTACTCCCGAGGGTAGACGACAGAGCGGTGAAAACTTACAAGATTTTCAAGAGGCGATTGCTCTCATTGGTTTATATACAACTATCTCCGCAGAAAGTGATGAGCGATGATGCGAAAAGTTGTGCTTGGTGATGTGGTTAAAATCAATCCTGCTATGAAGGTTGCTAAGGGTCAGCTCGTAAAATTTATTTCAATGGATAAACTAGACCCATTTACAAAAACACCTAATGGATATGAGAAAAAGAAGTTCTCTTCTGGTACAAAATTTGCAAACGGAGACACACTACTTGCTCGAATTACACCCTGTTTAGAAAATGGCAAAACTGCTTTCGTAGACTTTCTTGATGACTCAGAGGTTGCGGCGGGTTCGACTGAATTTGTTATTTTGCGCAACATTAAAGGATTAACTGATCCTGCCTATATTTATTATTTATCAATAAGCCCAGCATTTCGGGACTATGCTATAAAGTCTATGGTCGGCACATCTGGCAGACAGCGTGTGCAAAATGATGTTTTGGCAAAGATGGAGCTTAGCTTACCGCCACTCTACCAACAAAAGAAAATTGCCGATATTCTCAGCAGTCTTGATGAAAAAATCGAGCTCAATCGCCGCATGAACGAAACCCTCGAGCAGCTCGGTCAGGCTCTTTTCCGTCATTATTTTATTGATAAAGCTAGGCAGAGTAATAGCAATGTAGAGACTGTACCCTTAGGAAAAAAGTTTCATCCAAAAAGAGGTAGGAGCCTTCAAGCTAGAGATATGATTCATGGCAACGTCCCGGTTGTTAGTGGCGGCCTGAAGCCAGCCGGATTTCACAACGAAGCAAATACGACCGCGCCAGTTATCACGATAAGTGCATCCGGAGCAAATGCTGGTTTTGTATCTGTCTGGGGTGAACCAGTTTGGTCGGCAGACTCTTCGTACATTGACTCAACAATTACCAAATATGTTTATACCTATTATTTGTTCCTCAAGAATAAGCAAAAAGAAATATACAATATGCAAACTGGCTCTGGTCAGCCGCATATTTATCCAAATCACATAGAGCTTTTGGAGATTGCTGATTTATCAGATTGCGAGTTTAATGATTTCGAGCAGAGAGTGCGACCATTATTTGATATGATACATAAAAACAAGAAGCAAATAGATTATTTATCTAACATTCGTGATTTGCTTTTACCAAAACTAGTTTGAAAGAACTGAAGAGCCACTCCCTATAGGCGAAAGAATCTCTACGGCTGAGTTGAGGTATACCCAAGGGGATATAAGCCATAAAACTATAGTTGTATATAATACAACAGATATATAATTGATAAGAGCCTGAATAGCTGATAAACTAGTATCAGTAAATAAAGGAGATAAAATGAAAGATAATATAGTAATTAAGAAAAATCGTAAAAGAAGTGCTTCGTACCCCGCTTTTACGCTGGAAGAAGTAATTGAAGCGACGAAGGCCTTGAAAGAGAAGCTTGGTGACGGGCCTTATGCTAGGGATCATATGGCTGTAGCTTTGGGCCATAAGGGAGTAACGGGAAGTTCTGGATCTAAGATTGCTGCGTGTGTCCACTTTGGTATGCTTGATCGTAATGGTAATGTATATAGCCTGTCGGATTTAGCACAAAGATTCTTTCACTATGTAAGTGAAGAAGAGCGCGCACAAGTTCTTGTAGAGGCATTTAATAAACCCTCTTTATACCAGAAGCTAATGGCAGAATATGGTGGAAAATCTTTACCACAAATGCTCGAAAGTATTCTAATTCGAAATTATGGAATTCAGGAGAATGCTGCTGGCACTGCTGTGGCTAATTTTAGGAAATCGGCTGAGTTTGTGGGTGTTTTAAAAAACGGCGTTTTAATGTTTGATAATATTAATGACACTATAGACCAGTCACATGCAGAGAGTTGTAACACTGGGGAGACGCTGAACTCTTTATCAGTGAATACCAATGAAGTAAAAAAAGACCAACATTCGCATGTCAGTGCTACTGAAGCCAGACTCTCTGTAGTTTTGCCATCTGGCCTTGTTGTAAGTTATTCACAGGAACTTGCGCCAGCGTTTGCTTTTGGTATTTTTGGCAAGGAGCTTATGGAGTTGGATAAAGTAATTTCTGAGTATAGTAATAAAGAAGCTTCTGCTGGTACAAACAGTCACGATGAGCATATGCTTATAGATGAAAATAAAGATTAAATATAAAGAGATATATAAAGCGTAGATTCTGACAGTATGACTTATGAGTAGCTATTTGTTTATTGATGACAGCGGATCTAAGCAGTGGGATACTCCATACCAGTATTCACTTGTAAACTCGCCACCTGCTAGGACATCGCAAAACCGTAAATTCTGGGAACTTAATTATTTTGTGTTGGCTGGTGTATATATTGAACATGATCTATTGGCAGAGTTAAATCCGATCATAAATGCTAAAAAGATAGAAGTGTTTGGTACAAAGAATGTAGAGATTCGTTCAGTTAATCTCCGTAATCCACAAAAACAGGAAAAGCACTATATACAACCATTTGGGGTTACTAGGTGTCAACTAAAGAACTTCATCGAGGGTTTCTGGTATGAGATATTTAACCAAAATAAAGAGGCTATACAGATTCAGGCAGTTTTGCTAGATAAGAGATACTATAAAAATTTGCGTACTGCAAAGAGTCCTCTTGATATTACTGCACAAGTGATGTTTGATCGTATAGAAATGCATCCAAATAGAGAATGTACTATTATATTTGACCAAATGGATCATCAAGTGAAGACAAAAAAACGCGATCAGGGTAGTATACTGCAGATTGCTGATAAAACTATTGACCTTGGCTCGTTTTATAGAAAGTATAGTCATGTTTCTGTTGGATTTGAAGAGTCAAGAAACTCTAATTTTTTGCAGTTGGCTGATACGGTTGCGTACAATGTGTTAAGACAGTTCATTGACTATGGCGATAAATGGGATGAGCCAGATCAGAAAATTTTACCAATGTATCCATTTTTTGAGAAGATATCTGACAATATGTATTGTAACAAATTAACACGGCAGGTTAGGGGTTATGGATTAATAAAATTACCAGAGATTGGAAAAATTAAATGGTGTAAGTCAGAATAACAAAAAAGCACCTGATACCAGATGCTCTTTTGAGGTAAGTTCCCATACGGGTCCCGTCATACGCTGAGTGGACGGCTAGATATTCCTATCAACCTACCGCCTCCACATTAATATATCTTATGAAATATGTCAATAGGTAATGTGAAATTAAGCAAAAATATACTTTTATTTGATAAAATATAAATACTTATGACCGAATCCCAAATCGAACAACACGCTCTGGAGGTTTTGGCTAGCTTAGGCTGGCAAATTCTACACGGACCAGATATTGGTCCGGATGGTGCTGTGGCTGAGCGCGAGCTCAGGCAGGTAGTGTTGCCGGAGCGGCTACGGAGTGCTTTAGTGCAGCTCAATCCGCACATTCCAGAACCAGCCTTGAATGAAGCGATGCAGCGGTTAACGCATATTAGTAAACCAAGCTTGATTGAGAATAATCACGACTTTCATCAACTACTAGTGGCGGGTGTGCCGGTACAGTATCGCATATCAAGTGGCGAAGTGAAACACGATATTGTACGGGTGGTTGATTTTACCTCGTCACACAGCAACGATTTTGTGGCGGTGAATCAGCTGACGGTTCTGCAGGGTGACTATAATCGCCGGCCGGACATTGTGCTATTTGTGAATGGACTGCCGCTGGTGGTGATTGAACTAAAAAATGCGGCCGATACGAAGGCGGATTTGGCGGCAGCGTATCAGCAAATCCAGACGTACAAGCGAGAGGTTAGTGATCTGTTCCGCTTTAATGAATTATGCGTGACAAGCGATGGACTAGAGGCGGAGATGGGTACAATCACCAGTCCGCTGGAGCGGATGATGCCGTGGAAGACGATTGATGGCGAGAAAGAGGTTGGCAATGTGCCAATACTGGAAGTGTTGCTGCGCGGTGCGTGCACGCCTGAACGCTTGCTGGATATGGTGCAGAATTTTATTGTATTTGAGCATAGTGAAGGTGATAAACTAATCAAAAAAGTTGCCGCCTATCATCAATACTGGGTGGTGAATAAGGCTCTTGATCGAACATTGACGGCTAGTAGTGAACGCGGCGATCAGCGGGCTGGTGTGGTTTGGCATACGCAAGGGTCGGGCAAGAGCTTGAGTATGGTGTTTTATACTGGCAAGCTGATGAAATCGCGCGATTTGCATAACCCGACCATCGTGGTGGTGACTGACCGTAATGATCTTGATGGTCAATTATTCGGTACGTTTAGCGCCTGTCGCGAGCTATTAGGAGAAGATCCAAAACAGGCCGATTCACGCAGTGAACTCAGGAAGCTACTGCAGCGCCAAGCGGGCGGAATTATCTTTACGACTATTCAAAAATTCTCGCCTGAGGATGACGAGGATAAATTGCCAATTTTGACCGATCGACGCAATGTCATCGTGATGGCAGATGAGGCGCATCGTAGCCAGTACGGTTTGAAGGCGCATGTTCGAGCTAGCGACGCCCAGCTAGTATATGGTTATGCCAAATATATGCGTGATGCCTTGCCGGGTGCGAGCTATATTGGCTTTACGGGTACGCCGATTGAAACGGATGATAAGTCAACGCCAGCAGTGTTTGGCGACTATATCGATATTTATGATGTCGAGCAGGCGGTGAAAGATGGTGCAACAGTGCCGATTTATTACGAGAGCCGGCTGGTTGATTTGAATATGGACGAGGCGACGCGGCAGTGGTTGGATAAGGAGGTTGATGATTTACTGGAGGGCGAAGAATTGAGCCTTCAGGATGCACTGAAGGCTGAGTATGCACAAAAAGAAGCCATCGTCGGCAATAGCGAGCGGCTGAATACTATCGCTTTGGACATTATTCAGCACTTTGAGGCTCGGCAAGATGTACTGAGTGGTAAAGGTATGATCGTGACGATGAGCCGCGGTATTGCGGCGGATTTGTATGAAAAAATTGTGGCGTATCGGCCAGATTGGCATAGTGACGATGACGCACGCGGCGTGATAAAGGTTATTATTACCGGTAGTGCTAGTGACCCTGACCATTTGCAGCCGCACATTCGTAATAAACAACGGGTAAAGGCAATCGAAAAGCGCATCAAGGATCCAAATGATCCGCTTGAGTTGGTGATTGTGTGCGACATGTGGCTGACGGGATTTGATGTGCCAAGTATGCACACCATGTATCTGGATAAACCGCTCAAGGGGCATAATTTGATGCAAGCGATTGCCAGGGTAAATCGAGTGTTCCCTGGAAAAACTGGCGGTTTGGTGGTTGACTACTTGGGTGTAGCGGTGGCGCTGCGCGATGCTATTTCTGACTATACGCAAAGTGGCGGGCAGGGCATGCCGCAACTTGATATCACTGAGGCGGTGGCACAAATGCAGATGCGTTACGAAGTGGTGCGCGATTTATTCGGTACCTTTGATTATCAGCGATATTTTACCGCACCGACCAACCAGCAGCTACAAATTATTTTGGATGCCGAGGAATATATTTTAGGGTTGGAAGACGGCGAGAAGCGATTGAAACAGCATGTTTTGGAACTGAGTAAAGCATTCGCGCTGGCTATGCCGAGACCCGAGGCGCTGAAAATTCGCGAAGAAGTGGCGCTGTTTCAGGCGGTGAAAGCCCGGCTGGAGAAAGTATCGAGCTCAGCGGTGGTGACTGATACTGAGTACCGAAGTGCGCTAAAACAAATTGTTAATAAAGCGATTGCACCAGTGGGCGTGGTTGATGTGTTTGAGGCGGCAGGGTTGGAAAAGCCGGAACTGTCAATTTTGAGCGACGAGTTCCTGGCAGAAATTCGTAACATGGAGCGCAAGAATTTGGCGGTGGAAGCGCTGCAGAAACTTTTAACTGATGAAATTAAACTACGATTCTCGCGCAATTATGCCAAGGATACGAAGTTCTCTGACTTGCTCAATCAAGCTTTGACGCGGTATAGAAACGGGACGATTGAGGCGGCGCAGGTGATCAAAGAATTGATCAACATCGGACAGAAAATTCGCCAGACTGTCGAGAACGGAACGGTTGATGGTCTAAGCGAGGATGAGATTATTTTTTATGATGCGCTGGTTGAAAATGGTAGTGCCCGCGAAGTGCTGGGTGACGCACAACTGAGCGATATCGCAAAAGTATTATTAGAGCAAGTTCGTCGTGATGCGACGATTGACTGGGCGGAGCGTAAAAATGTTCAGGCAAAACTGAAAGTTAACGTCAAAAAGACGTTGGCAAAATATGGCTACCCGCCAGATCAACAGGTATTGGCAACTGACATGGTATTGGAGCAAGCTAAGCGTTATGGTAACGAGTGGAGTCAGAAGCGCGCCGTATATGATGCTGGCGGAGCGAGTTTGCTCGATTAATTTATTACTTTCTCTTTGGGTTTATAATAAACCCGCTTCGCCGATACATATAATCACCAACCGCCAATTCTTTGCGAGGGAATGCCTCGGCTAGTTCACGTCGTTCAATGTATGTCTTTGTAACTTCGACGATCCATGAGCGACCAGATTTTTCAACCAGATAATAGCGTCTATCGCCTTTAAGTTGTCCAATGGCCTCGCCGGAAAAAGCCACATCAAGCGTTCCAGCTCCTACGAAAAAGTCGATGATTTTTTGCCACCACGTTAGTCGTCTGTGACGATTTAGCGATTCAATTTTGTCGGCGTCGGCAAATTTGTCTGCAACTGCCAGGTCGGATGCTGAATATCCTTTCGTATCTGTCGGGTAGGCGTCAAGATCAAGAGGTTCGCGCATAGCCGAAGCCAGTCCTGCTCGTGTGTAGTCAAGCAGCTCGTCCACACTAGTGTTAAATAATTTTGCTAGCACTTGCACGTTGTCTATATCTGGAAAGCCAGCACCTCGTTCCCATTTAGCAACTGCTTGTCGCGTAACGTTGAGTCGATCGGCTAGTTGCTCTTGTGACCAACCAGCTTGTTGACGTAATTGTTTAAGTTTTTTTGCAAAAATCATTTGGCGCCCTTTCATTTATTTTCTAATAGCATAGCGTAATTTTAGTGTCTTGGCGAGCAACTTTGCGTTGCCTATTTGCAATACGTAAGGCTCGGCTTAAGGGGGTATAATAGGTCTAAAGGAAAGGTAATAGATAATTCCTACAGGATATTAATCATGAAAATCTCCGTCCATCTCAAGCCCAATTCCCGCCACCGTGAAGAGGTCGTGGTTGGTGACGATGGTGTGCTGATAATTTATACCAAGGCGCTGGCCATTGAGGGACGAGCGAATGAGGCGGCGACGAAGCTATTGGCGAAATATTTTGGTGTGGCGCCGTCAAAGGTAAAATTGGTGCGCGGCGCGACTTCAAAACATAAAGTATTTGAGGTAGATGGCGTAGAAGTGGATAAGCCTTTATTTTGATAGGCTTTATAATTTTGCAACGAGTTTATAAGGCAGTTTCAATAAATGTTAAAATATACCTAAACAATGGGGCTAGTTGATGGATATATGAAAACAGATGAGCTTATCCAGAGGTATCCAATTATTTCTGATCAAGTCGATGCGGGAGAGCTTCGAACCCTCCTTTTGTTGCTTGAGGAGCAATTGCAAAAAGGCGTTGTTGGATCTGTAGTTGAGCTAGGTTGTTACGTTGGCACGACGTCATTGTTTATTCGACGCCTGCTTGATGCTTATAATGCGGATGTTGAGTTTCATGTATATGACTCGTTTGCTGGTCTTCCGCCAAAAGTGGCTCAAGATGAAAGTCCGCTTGGCGTGCAGTTTGTTGAGGGTGAGTTATGTGCGACAAAAAGACAATTCTATGATAATTTCAAAAAAGCAGGTTTGCCGGCGCCGACCGTACATAAGGCTTGGTTTCGTGATCTAACTTTTGATGACATCCCAGAACGGGTGATGTTTGCGTTTTTGGACGGTGATTACTATCAGTCAATTAGAGATTCTCTGCGAGTTATTACGCCACACCTAACCAAAGACGCGATTATCGTCGTTGATGATTACGCCAATGAAGCTTTGCCAGGTACCGCCTGTGCGGTTGATGAGTGGCTAGCCGCTAACTCTCGATCGTTGTGTATACAAAAGAGTCTTGCAGTGATACGATAAGACTATGAAACGTAATATTACAGCACTTGCAATTATCGCCCTAGGGGTCGCTCTTTTCATCGGTAACACTAATGCATTTGGCGCCAGGGAGTTGTTAAGTGCTTGGTGGCCAGTAGGACTTATCATCGCAGCTGGACTGATATTGATGAATAATCCTCGTAACTACGTGTGGACTATATTTATAGCTCTGATGGGTGTAGTGATTCTTATGAATAATCTAAACCTGACAGACATAAAGATAGGCCAGATGATATTCCCTGCGATTGTTGTGGTACTTGGCCTCAGTATGCTCCTGAGCGGATCGCGAAATAGGAGAAATACAGACAAGTCAGATGAGGATGTTTCGGCTTTTTGGTCTGGCACGTCTATACACAATAATTCTAGTGACTATACCAGCTCTCGAGTTACCTCAGTAATGGGCGGCGTAGAGTTAGATCTATCCCGAGCGACCATCAAAAAAGAGGCATCGATCAATGTATTTGTAATGATGGGCGGCGTAGAGGTACGCGTTCCAGACAATGTGGTTGTTAAGAATCGAGCAACATTATTCTTAGGCGGTATCGAAGACAATACACGACCAGAAGAAGGAAAGAATAGCCCAGTTCTATATATTGATGGCTCTATCGTCATGGGCGGAGTTGAAATTAAACGCTAGCGTTGACTTATTTATAAAAGTGCAATAAATGAGGTTAAATAAATATTTATTAACCTCATTTATTTTTGGTGTATGAAAAGATTCATAAAAAGATCTTGACTTTATATAGTACCTTGTATAACATAGTACTAGATCACATAATAATAAGGAGTAAATAATACATGAGAAGAATCGATATTATCAAGCGTGCAGGTCGCAACTTGCAGCACGCCAAGGGTCGCACCCTACTAACTGCCCTGGCTATATCGGTCGGTTCGCTGACTATTAGTCTTGCGATGATGGCTGGTGAAGGCGGTCGACTTTATACAAATAGTATGATCGACGCAGCTGGTGATAAAAAAGTGGTTATGGTAAATAAAAAAGTTGAATCAGGAAAGAGTGAGAAGCTACCGGAATACGGCAAGTCGGAAGACGCCGCTGACGAAAAGAAAAATGCGAGCACACGAAGTAAGTATTTAATGGGTGACTCTGACCTAGATAAGTTGAGAAAGGTTCCTCACGTAAAAACTGCAACTCCGGCTTATTCGACCGCCGGCGTAGCTTATGCTCAGAGTTCTGGCAATGGTAAGAAATTTGCGCTCGAGATAGCGATAAAGGCCGATAAAACTAGAGCAGAGTTAGCGGCTGGTAAGTTACAGGATTTTATGCCAAAATCGGGCGAGATTATCATACCAGAAGAGTACGCGACACAACTAGGCTTTAAGGACGCACAGTCGGCAATAGGTCAGACGATAACATTAGGTTTACGCAGTGTCGAGCGAGGCGGAGAGGTTGCCAAGGAGATGCCATTGAAGATCGTGGCGGTTGACAAGCCATCAGATACTATCGTATATTACTCGCCTGCTTTGAGAATTTCGATCGCTGATGCGAAAGAGGTTTACGAATTTAGTCACGACAAGAATATGCCAAACGAATACTACTCGGTCATGCTGACAGTCGATGATGAAAAAAATATTGATGCCGTTAAGGATGAGGTCAACAAGGACTACAGATCGTACTCGATTCAAGATGTTCGCAAAACGTTGCTCACAATGGTGAACGTCGCACAGACTGCATTAGCAGGTTTTGGTGGACTGGCGCTACTAGCTAGTGTGTTTGGAATCATCAATACGATGTATATCTCAGTGCTGGAGCGCACTAGCCAGATAGGGTTGATGAAGGCTCTAGGTATGAGGGCTCGCGATATTGGTAAGATGTTCCGCTATGAGGCGGCGTGGGTTGGTCTATTAGGTGGTCTAATTGGTGTAGGTATAGCAAGTTTGATTACACTACTGAACCCAACAATTGCGTCACTTCTGAAACTGAGTGCGGGTACAAATATACTAATTATCGATCCGCTACAAATTGGGTTATTGATCCTTGGTCTAGTTCTGCTAGCAACACTGTCGGGTTGGCTACCGAGCCGCAAGGCAACTAAACTTGATCCAATTGAAGCATTGAGGACAGAGTAGGAGAAAAATAATGATTGAGATTAAAAATATCACTAAAGTATACGGTAAAAAGCACAATATATTTACGGCACTAAAAGACGTGTCTCTGACGATTCCGACGGGAGCAAGCGTAGCGATTCTAGGAAAGTCTGGTAGCGGTAAGTCTACATTAATGCATGCAATATCCGGACTAGATAAGCCCCAAAAAGGACAGGTGCTGATTGATGGAGAGGATATTCTCCAGATGAAGACCAAGGCGGTTGATGAATTCCGCGCGCAAAAGATTGGCTTTATCTTTCAGAGCTTTTTTGTCCAGGGTAATGAAGGGGTGATCGAGAATGTTAGTTTGCCATTAGAGATCGCAAGAGTGCCCCAACGCCGGCGCGCGTCAAAAATCAAGGCAGCTCTGCAGGCGGTTGAGCTATACGATAAGCGCAAAAGTAAAGCAAAAGACTTGAGTGGTGGACAAAAGCAGCGTTTAGCAATTGCCCGAGCGATTGTTGGCGAGCCAGATATACTGTTTGCCGATGAACCTACGGGAAACTTGGATAGTGAAACTGGCGCCAAGGTTGAAGAGCTACTGTTTGGCTACAATAAAGAACGAGGCACGACGCTGATTGTTGTGACACATGATGCAGATCTCGCAAAGAAATGCGATTATCAGATACTGATTAAAGACGGACGGATCGAAAAATCGACAGTTCCAAAGGAGGCTTAAATGGATGTTAGTTCATATGCCGAGAGTCTGGCGATTCAGCTACGTAAAGGGTTCTTGGTATACTGTGTGTTGCTGGTCTGTGCTAAGCGTGCGCAATACACTAGCGATATAGTTAAACAATTGAGCGGATCAGACCTTATGGTTGTTGAAGGTACGATCTACCCGCTACTTAGCCGATTGCAGAAATATGGTTACCTACAGCATGAGTGGCAGGAAAGCGAGCAGGGTCCACCGCGCAAATATTACTCACTGACTGATGATGGGGTGCGGTTAGTTGATGAGCTAAAAGAGCGTATAGAAAAGCTAAATACTTCGCTGAAAAATCTCGAGAAAGGAGCTAAGCGATGAAAGAAATAACTAGAATTCACTTGGCAAAAATGCCGTTTAGCGTTGAGGTTGACGCTAAGAAGTCATTGGATAAGTACCTTAGCTCAATTCAGAAAAATATGGATGCCGAATCAGAGGCTATGCGAGAAATAGAGGCTCGTATGGTGGAGCTATTGGAAGAGCGTGGCGTGACTGGTGAACGTGTTGTTACCGCAGAAGATGTTGACGCACTGAAGCAACAACTTGGTGATCCCACGTCATTTATTGACGAGGATAAGGTGGCTGACGACGAGCAGGGTCCAACAGTCCCGATGCGTGAGCGCAAATTGTTTCGTGATACAAACAATCAGATTATCGGAGGTGTTTGTTCTGGATTGGCGGCATATGTGAACATTGACACTGTGTGGGTCCGTCTCGGGTTTATTGTCCTCACTATTGTCAGTTTTGGTGCAATGATTTTGCTATACATTGCTATGTGGCTAATTACTCCTCCAGCAAGGACTGCCGCTGAGCGAGTGCAGATGAAGGGTGTGCCAGTTACGCTTGAAGCGATCAAAGCGGAGTCTGCAAACACCGCAGTATACCAGAGCCATCGTGATAAAGCAGTTCTTGCAGTCCTGCGTGTTATCGGCGGAATGTTGGCGATCTCAGCTGCGGTACTAGCAACTGTTGGTATGATTGTGGCTGGATATCAAATACTGCTATATTCGGGGGTATTGAACCTGTATGAGAAAATCTCTATTGGCGCAATATTTTTTGCGGGAATATGCTTTGTCGTATTTTGTCTAATGGTACTACGGCTGATATTTGCTGGACGAGTCACAAAGCGCTCATGGGCAAAACTAGGGATCATAGTGGCAGTTGGTCTCAGTACGTTTATCGCAGGTGTCACAGGCTATGGAATGAGTTTCCGTCTATTTGGGAACTACGAAAAATCTACAGTCACAACAAAACAAGACGCCTCGCTGGTGAAGGGTGTGACTGATCTGACTGTTAACGGCAAGAACACCAATCTCAATTATGTCGTTGCTCCAGGGGAGCCTCGGGCTGAGCTAAAATATAATACTAGCCTGACAAAGGGCGTTCCGCGCGTACAGATAACTCGTAATGGAAACAATCTAAATGTTAATGTATCTGCTGAAAAATCAGAGATGTGTTTTGGCTATTGTCCAGAACAAACAACTCTAACGGTTTACGGCCCAGAGCTACATTCACTAACAGCAGAATCTGGCTCCTTGGTTTATCGCACATTGGGGCAAAAAGCACTTAATATCACAGCCAAGGATCAGTCAGAGGTTTTGCTTGAGGGTAGTCAGGTTATCGAAGACTTGGTGGCCAAGGCGGAGTCAGCTTTTGTCAGGACATCAGAAGCAAACGTAAAAAATGTAGAGTTAACTGCCGATAATCAGTCTAGGGTGTCGCTAGGAAAGATTGGTAGGCTAAATCTAACAGCACCAACAACTTGCGCTAACTCTGGTAAGTTAGACGTTTCGGTCGCAGCTGCACAGACGATACTAATTAACGGTGTTGAGTGGAAGGGTGAAAGTCAAAATACACCGTGCATGAACTTTGTCAGAAAATCGTCTGATAACTAAACAAGAAAGTAAAAATATGCGGTCAACCAAAACCGCATATTTTTTGACTCTGAAAATTTATTTCTTTGATGATTTCTGCAGAGACAATCTACTCTCCAGGATGCTGCTTATAATCGCTGTGGCAATAAATATCAGGCCAACCGAACCAGTGAACCACTCAGGTGGCTCTACGTGGTATAACTTTACAAGCATAATAATTCCTAGTGCGAGTATGGCCCAGTGTGCACCGTGCTCTAGGTATTGGTATTTTCCGAGAGTCTTAGCACGAACAAGATAGACGGTTAGAGAGCGCACCCAAAGCGCACCAGCGCCCAAGCCGGCCATAATTAGCAATACATTAGTACTGATTGCAAATGCTCCGATGACGCCATCCAGGGAAAAAGATGCGTCCAGTACATCTAGATATACAAATGACGCAAAAGCTGCCATTCCTACAAGTTGTTTCTTGCCAGATTGCTTACTGCCAAAATATTTACCAAAAAGGTCGAGACTAATATGCAAAATAGCGCCAATAATCGATGCGGCGAGAACCGTAGAGTGATAGCGTTCTTCGACGGTCATGTATAGAATCATCGCAACACATAGCATGACGAGAATTTTGAAACTTTCATACTGTCCAAATTTTGATAACCATCTTTCGAGCCTACCGAGCCAATGGAGGTCTTTTTGCCGATCTAGGAAATAATTAAGCCCAATCATCACTAGAAATGTGCCACCAAAGGCATTTATCATTGGAGCGGCTTTGTGGAGTACTTCAGCGTATGTCTTTGAATCGTTGAGTGCCATGTCTATAACTCCGGTAAAGCCAAGGCCTGAAGATATCATGACGATTACGATTGGCAAAATAAACCGAATGATAAATACTGCAAAAATAATACCAACCGTAAGGAATAGTCTTTGCCAAAATGGCGACATTCTTTCAAGGATTTTGCTGTTGATGACTGCGTTATCGAAGCTGAATGTTACCTCTAGGATAAGCAAAACTATAAACACCCACAACCCGGCAATACCCATCTGATGTGTCGTGTATGTGCCAATTAATATTGTCAGAAGTGCTGATATCCAGAAAATACGAAGAGGATGTGCTGAGTGAATTTTTTTCATACTTCTTATTACTATAGCAAAACATACTTAATTCGAGGTAAGATGTAATTATGATTACGTATTATCGAAGTAGCGAGGATACGCGCAAGATTGAGGAGGTGGCCACTGTTAAAGAGAGCGACTGGGTCCGTTCTGAACGGCCTGGCGCGAGTGATCTCGATGCTTTGCATGCACTTGGGATTGATGCTGGTATTTTGACTGACGCCCTTGACCCACACGAAGTGCCACGTATCGAGCATGACGATGGCTGGACGTACTTTATTACGCGCGTGCCAGATGTCGGTGATGACTTCAATGATTATACGACACCAATTATGTTTGCGCTTGGTAAAAATCAAATGGCAACAATTAGTCGTGATCTGCTCGGGCGTTTATGGCAACCGTTTATTGATACGACGACTATACCGACGGCACGACAATCCCAGCTATTTCTCAGTATGATCGAGATGTTGATGCAGTCATATCAAACACGTGTCGCCGCGATCAATCGTCAGATGCGAGCCGCGACAAGCGACATCAGCGTTCTCAGCCCTCGCGATATAGCGACCTTTGTTGAGTATGAGCGGAAGCTAAATGATTATCTCGATGCCCTTATTCCGACCAATGTTGCGCTTGAGAAAACGCTAAATCCACGGACAAAGCTGATTCGGCTAGGTGAAGATGACCAGGAGATAGTTGAAAATCTTTCTGTGGATATAGAGCAGGTGATCGCTAGGTGTAAGTCGCTGCTTCGAACTATCACAAACGTTCGCGATAGCTATCGTGCCGTGATGGACACTCGTCTAAACGAGACTATGCGTATCTTGACAGTTGCAACATTGGCGCTCACGATTCCAACCATGCTTGCAGGGCTATTTGGTATGAATGTTGACTTTCCGTTTAATACGCATGGCACACTGGCGTTTTGGATTGTAGTTGGGACGAGTATCGTTGCGGCAGTCGGCGTTAATTATTATTTTTTGAGAAAACGATAAAAGTATTTGAGCGACTCGGGTATGAAATAGATTAAGTTTGACAGTAGAGTTATACTTGTATAACATATATAACTATGTCATATCATGAAAATATTCAACTCGCAGGTACGGTGACGGTCGGTCCCAAGGGCCAGGTGGTCATCCCGGCGGAGGTTCGCGATTCAATGAAAATTAAGCCTGGCGATAAGCTGGTGGTACTTTATCTGGAGGAGAAAAAGTCAGTTGCTTTTATCACAGAGCGTCATGCACGAGCGCATATCGTAAAAATGGGTGAGGAATTCACCAGTTTTAAGGCGAAAGAATCGTAAATGTTGCGCCATTTTTCTACACGACAAAAAATTATTGTCATGCTTGCGGTGATGAGCGCGCTGTTTTTGGTGGCGCTTGATCAGACGATCACCTCAACGTCACTCGGTGCAATTGTCAAAGAGTTCAATAGTTTTTCTAGCCTTGGATTTGTTATCACTGCGTATATGCTAACGACAACAGTTACTGTTCCGCTAGCGGGGAAGCTATCAGATATGTACGGTCGTCGGCCTATCCTAATAACTGGTGTAGCGATTTTTACACTTGGATCGTTGCTGTCGGGAATGTCGCCAACTATCGAGTGGCTTATTGCCTGGCGAGCACTTCAGGGCGTCGGTGGCGGTATTATCACTTCTAATGCCTTCACAATTGTTGGTGATCTATTTTCGCCACGAGAGCGTGGTAAGTGGCAGGGGATAGTTGGAGCTGTTTTTGGTATGAGTTCAGTGGTGGGTCCATTGCTAGGAGGTTGGCTGACTGATGGGCAGTCGATATTTGGCCTAACGACTGATTGGCGTTGGACATTTTTGATCAATGTGCCGATTGGTATCTTGGCGGCGATTGTTATCATGATGCAACTGCCAAACATCAAGCACGACAAAGAGCATCACCTGGATGTTAAGGGTGCACTACTATTGTCGATAGCACTTGCTTCGGTGGTTTTGGCGGTCGATAATACTGAGATATTCTTTGCGGGATTGATTGACGCGGGTATATCCCTTGGATTTATCAAGGGTACACTTTGGGTTATCGCGATGGCTACGACAAGTTTATTCATTGTGGTTGAACGTCGCGCAAAACAACCTATTTTGTCTCTAAACTTCTTTCGCAATCAAACCTACACCCTCATGCTGATTGTCTCTGTTTTGTTCGGTGCTGGATTTCTCGGGTCTATCCTCTACCTAACGCAATTTAACCAGCAGGTTTATGGTGCAACTGCGTCACAGGCGGGCTTAATGCTTCTGCCTATGATTGGCGGGATGACCATCTCGTCAATCATAGTCGGACAGCTTATATCTAGAGTTGGAAAATACAAGAAATTTATAGTGATAGGTCTTGGAGTCACGACGCTTAGTATTTTGTCGCTGGTTACACTACATCCCGATACGGCGTACTGGTATGAGGCAGTGATTATGGCCATTTGCGGACTTGGACTTGGGATGGCGATGCCGGTTTTGAGCCTAGCGGTTCAGAACGAATTCGAACAAAAAGATCTCGGGGCGGCTACCTCAAGCGTACAGTTGTTCCGTGGTCTTGGCTCGACAGTTGGCACAGCGCTCCTGAGCGGACTGTTGACTGCTGGAATACTTGTTTCAGTCGGTGATCCACAAAAAATTCCCTACATCCAAACGCTTAAGTCGTCACCAGCCGCTTCGGAGATGCTGAAGAATGACATTGACGCAGATGCTCTACTTCAAATAAACTCCCAAGAGTCCTCAATCAAACAGTCGGCAGAGGGTGGGTTCAAGGGCATTCCAGATCCTCGCGTCCGTAAAGCAGCGACAGAAAAGTTTATAACCCAACAAAGGGATTTTCATAGCGCAATTATCAATGCGTTTACAGATTCACTTCATAATATATTTATGGTTAGCTCTGGTTTGATGGCGCTGGCGTTTTGTGTCGTGCTCTTTATCAAAGAGCGTCCACTTCGAAAAAATACAAACAGCCGGGCGCCAGGTGAATAGCGTAGTTTGTGGAACTGCTATATCGCCCATGCTTGCGTCAAAAAGCTTCGATTTGCTACTCTTGTTCATGGTTCAAAGAAGCGTTACGAGAAATAAACACGCTACGTGAGCTTTAAAAGGTCGACCGACGCTTCCACTAAAGCGAACCAGGAATTAACACATGCCAATAGCAATCAAATTTGCCCCAAGTCGGAGTAAAAAGATCGCGGTGGATGTGGTGCCTGCCAAATGGCAGCTGTATATTGCACACTAAATAGCATATACGCTACAACTCTCGGTTTTAGAGATGATAAAACACCCCAGGCACCCGGGGTGTTTTCGTATATTTTTTGAATACAGACTAAATATTGATACCTGCCTCTTTTAGTGCCGGTATGATAACCAGCTTTTCAAAGGCCTCGGCATTACTCCATACTACAGCAGCACCTTGGGTGTTTTTGCTAACAATTTTACCGTCCTTGAAATATTGATCGCTAACATTTCTACCGTTGATATAGAATCCGGGAGTACCAGTAACCTTGTCTTTCTCGCCTAGTATCTTGTCAAAATCAATCTTTCGCTTGATATTCGGGTTATCGAGCTCTGACTGGAGCTTATCTCCATCAATACCGATTGATTTTGCAACAGACACAAAGTACTCGGTCCGTGAGGTGCCAGTTAGTTGATTCCAAGCGCTTTGGTCGCTATACAGCTTATCGTGCATTTCCCAGAATTTACCCTGTAGGCCAGCGGCTTCAGCGGCCGCGGCAGCTGCAAAAGCATTTGGGTGGCTAGTGTAGAGCGGGTAACTGCGAAAGATAAAGCCCATCTTGTCTTTGTACTTATCGACAACTTGTTTGATCGCTAGGTATGAAGATGCGCACCCAGGACACTGGTAATCGCCGTACTCAATGAGAACGACCTTGCTTGAGGTGTTGCCGTAGGTGTGGTCTCCTATGTTACCGCTTTGTTCAGAGGCGCTCTGAGCTACTTTGGTGTCAACGTTTGAGACGTCGATACGATTACCTCGTGACGCGTAGATTAGTCCACCCAGCAGCGCGATGCATATCGCCCCAAAAATAAGCCATGTTTTTTTTGTCATACCAAACTCCCTTATTCTAACTAGCTATAGTATACCGCCCATCTCCATAGTGAATCAAGCTATATGGGTTACAATAGAGCTATGCAGACAGTGTGGATTATCTTGTGGAGTATTAGTTCATTTTTGCTAGTCCTTGTTGCCAGTATCACGCCTCGACGTTCGATTTTGTCGCTTTTTGAACTGGAGCGTCGCCGTAAGCAGGGCAATTCATTCGCTGCGGAAGAATTGCGTCGCGAGGTTATGGCAGATGACGTTATTGCCCTTCGGCGCGTAGTCGAAGCGCTGTTGTTGGTAATTTCGGTTGTAACGGCAGTTGGTGGGTTTGGTGTACCAGTTGGTATAGCGATCAGTGTTGTTTTGGCGTTATTTTACGGTAGAGTTGCGAAAGCTGATGTTGTCCATCACGTTGCAGAACGGCTGTTTGAATATTTTGAACCAGCTATTTTACGCTTTATCGATAAGAACGATCGGATCATGAAGTTTATTCGGGTGGTTCCGCTCTCAAAAGGGTCTACTGAGGTTTGCTCTCGAGAAGAGCTAGAGCATATTATTGATACGTCGCGGGCAGCTATCACAACCAATGAGCGAAAGTTTATCAAAAACGGTTTACATTTTAATGAAAAAACCGTTGAGAGCGTCATGACGCCGAGGAATGTACTCGAGACGATCGGCAAAGACGAGTTAATAGGCCCGCTGATACTCGATGAGCTACACCGGACGGGACATAGCCGATTTCCGGTGATTGATGGAGATATTGATCATGTGATAGGTGTGCTGCATATCAAAGAACTGCTGACGCTCCGAGAAAAAACCACTCAAACGGCTGGTCAGGCTATGGAGAAAAAGGTTTACTACATCAATCAAGACCAGACGCTAGATCATGCTCTGGCGGCATTTCTCAAGACTAGGCACCATTTATTTATCGTTGTGAATGGCTATCGTGAAACAGCGGGGATTGTGACTTTAGAAGACGTGATAGAGGCGTTGTTGGGACGTGAGATTGTTGATGAATTTGATCTGCATGACGATCTGAGGGTTGTCGCTGCTCGTAACGCGAAGCACAACAATAATTCAACGCACGGTGCCAATGTCTAAAATAGACAACTTACCGTAATAGTGGTAAAGTATAGCGTAAATGATATACATAGCAGGCGTCAGTAATAGTAATTAACGGGTCGGCATTTTTGCGTAGAGCGACGCAGAAATGTGTATGCGACCCATAGCTAGCTGCACAGCAACTAATCTAAACAAGGAATTTTTATGAAACGAACCTATTCTAAGCTAACGCCAGCTATGGTCAACCAGCGCGTTATGGTGAGCGGCTGGGTGCACTCCCGGCGAGATCATGGTGGGCTGATTTTTATCGATTTACGAGATCATACTGGTATTGTCCAGCTCGTAGCCAACCCAGAGTCTCCAGACGCGTTTGCTCGCGCCGAGGAACTACGCGATGAATATGTAATTCGCGCCGAAGGCCAGGTTAGGGAGCGCGCTAGTGATCTTCAGAACGACAAGATTCCAACTGGAGCAATTGAGATTGCCGTAGACTCTATTGTGATTTTGAACCGTGCTGAAACTCTGCCAATCCAGCCGTTTGCTGAGGAAAACCAAGCGGGCGAAGACTTGCGTTTCAAATATCGTTATCTCGACTTGCGCCGCCCAAAGATGCAGCAGATGCTGAAAAAACGCGCTGAGATGTACCAGCGCATGCATCAGTAC
>ERZ772948.577-NODE-577-length-23989-cov-9.959388_pt1 | contig 23989 bp, 16 predicted proteins | sample MGYA00511945_ERZ772948 | MGnify/ENA primary metagenome ERZ772948 (study PRJEB29015, sample SAMEA2737927) | human oral metagenome | biome: human oral; feature: human-associated habitat; material: dental | place: China | collected 2141 ... | reverse complement strand
TTGGACGGTTTGGCTTTGTCCTTTTCGGTCTGCTTTTGGCTGAGGGCTTTTAACTCCTTTAGGTAGGCGACCTCTGCGCGCATATAGCACAACTCTTCGATAAGCTCTGCCTGTGTTTTTTCGTGGTCGGGTTTGTCGGCGATGAAGGGGTTTTTGCGGTGTTCGGTCATGGTTTTGGATTGGGGATGTTCGAGTGCGCCGATGCCGCCTTCCTGATAGGCGCGTATCCATCGCCGCAGGTGGGTTCGGGAGATGCCGTAGTGGTCTGCGGTACGCTGTTGGCTGCGTATGTGCAGGTAGTGGAGTACGGCTTGGTATTTGAAGTGTAATGTATATTTGCTCATAAAAAAACTGCACCTTGTGAGTTGGAGGGGATGTGTCCAACTTTTGGGGTGCAGTTCAAATTTTCAGACAACCTTTTTGAAAACAAACGGTCTTTTATTTTACCAAGCGGTACGAAAAACAACAGTTTTTCTGAAAAAATCCATTTCTACAAACCAATCACCAAATATAATTAGTAACATTTTCAATAGTTTAAATTTCCAGCTTAAATATTTTTTATGAATACATCATTTTTTATATCTGCCATGCTAGAATTACTCTCAATTATTCATTTCAGATATTAACTCATCCTACCAAAACAAAAGGGAATATTTGTTTCAGTTACAGTGAACTAATAAACAATCTCGTAATCTTACTTAATTTAGGTTAAATTACCCAAATAACCCAAAATACAGTACAGATAGCGTGAATGAATGAATAATAAGAGGTTCGACCGTCTAGATATGCGACAAACAATCAAAACGGCCATAGTCCGAACCATAAAAGGCTTTCCTTAATTTCCAAGGCAATACACCATCAGAAAAACGGATAGATACGGGCCACCCGGTTAAAGCTAAAAACCTTTCAATCGGTTTTCAGTCGAAAACTTCTGCCGCAAGCAGTATTTTTCTTACACTGGGAAACTCCTCTATTTGATAAAAGGAACACCATATCGTTACACTGCTACGGGTATGAATCCGTAATGTTCAAACATGGGAAATACAAATTATGTCAAAACAAACTCTGTCTGCACTCACTAATCATGGGCAAACCAATATCCACACATCTCGTACAACCTCAAATATAACCCAACAAAGTCAAACAACTTCTTCTACACTGAATGCTTTGATTTTCGAGCACTCAATGGGTGGAATGAATATCGCTACTGCTCTACCGAAGCAAACTTACGGCAAAACTAATATTGCTGGCACTCAAAATATACAGCCCGCCAAGGTTCCTATAAATAAATCCAAACTGACGCCTTTCGAAGCCAAGTTGCTTGCTCAAGCCAAAGCCGCTGCCGAGAAGAAAGCTGCTCAGGAAAGAGCTGAAGCTGCTCATAAAGCCGCCATAGCCGCTGCTCAAGCCAAAGCCGCTGCCGAAAAAAAGGCTGCTCAAGAAAGAGCTGAAGCTGCTCATAAAGCTGCGATGGCCGCTGCAGAGAAAAAAGCTGCTGCCGAAAAAAAGGCTGTTCAAGAAAGAGCTGAAGCTGCTCATAAAATCGCTATGGCTGCCGCAGAGAAAAAAGCTGCTGCAGAGAAAAAGGCTGCTCAAGAAAGAGCTGAAGCTGCTCATAAAATCGCTATGGCTGCCGCAGAGAAAAAGGCTGCCGCAGAGAAAAAGGCCGCACAAGAAAGAGCTGAAGCCGAGCGCAAAGCAGCCCGAGAAAAAGCTGAAGCCGAACGTGTAGCTTTGGAACAAAAACGAGAAATCGATCGTAAGGCAGCCATCATCACTGCTCGCGAAAAAGCAGAAGCAGCCCGCAAAGCTGCTGACGCTGCTGCAAAAGCTGAATTAGCAGAGAAAAACCGTGCCGAACAAATCAAACATTCGGCAAACAAACCAGGTAATCATTCTTCAAACGAAGAAGAAATGAGCAAACCTGTAAAAAATACAGTCTCTAAAACAGACAACCCATCATCCGATAAATCCCATGTCGGCAAAAGTACGCTGCCAACGCAAAACAATGCAGGTAAAGTAACCGACCTTTCCGATGACGACAATAATGCAGCGCAGCACCAAAACAACAAAAGCGTTTCTCCTACGCAACCTGTTGCTGAAAAAGGAACGACTGCGACTGCCCACATCCATAATCCTGCAGAAGGCAAACAATCAGAATCCGGCGACTATAAAGTATATGAGTCCAAACAATATGGTCGTTACATTAATGTAAATGATTTCGGCGCAGATCCGACAGGTAAAAAAGACAGCCTGGCGGCTATCAAAGCCGCACTCGAAGCTGCTCATAAAGAAAAAGCCATGCTGTTTATGGACGGCACTTATTACATTTCTGACCAAATCGTTATCGACAATAATACCTCCGGTGTTAAAGGCATCTTCGGTTCGGGTATGGGTAAAACCCAGATTAACTTCGACAAAGCCCAAGTCGGCATATTCAATTCCAACACCAACCACGACGATGTTCGTGCCTTTGCAGGTATCTTGGTGGATGGTCAAAATGGTAAAACGATTGCCGACCTATCGGTTCGATATACCAATGCTGACTTCTACCGGAAAGATTTAAGCTACTTCGGTAAAGTAAACGGTATTTTAGTCAACGATGCAGACAACACCCTGATCAGCAAAGTGGAAGTATCCGGTGCAAACCGTGCAGGCGTAACCTTTACCTCTACCGCCGCACTCATGCGTGAAGCCGGCTATAAACTGTCTTATAAAGATCGCGTTGCCAACGGTTCCATCGACGACAAATACGATTCACTGCCTTTAGGTGAAAACAACCGTATTATTGATTCCAAGCTGCACCACAACCGCGTTGCCGGTGCTCTGGTTTCCTATCAGAAGAATTTCCTTGGAGAAGGCAATCTCTTATCTTGGAACGGACACCAAGATGATGGCGGTACCGGCTATGGTATGGCTGCCGCTGCAGGTAGCTACAACTACGGGATTACCTACCGTAAAAACACAACAGATCACAACTATCGGAAAGGTTTGGATGTACATGATGGCACAAACGTCTTGATTGAAAACAACACATTAAATGGCGACCGCCTGTACGGGATTGCCGTCTATAACCGCCAATTCTCGCTGGACAACGTCAAAATATCCGGTAATGTCATTACACAGGACACTTCGTTCCGTCTTGCCGTCGATGACACCCCGGGATACGACTACCATATGTATTCAGGTATCCAAGTACAGACCAATACGCAACGCCGGGACTTACACAGTAAAGATAAAGGCTATTTTGACATCAGCAACAACACAATCAATAACTTGGAGGTCTATAAAGACAATATCCAAACCTACGGTATCGAATTCCGTAACCATGAACAAAAAATGGATTACACACTAAACATTACCGGTAACAAAATCAGTGGCGAATCCACCAAATACCTGATGGCGGTTATCAATGATACCTACGCCCCGCAAACTCATGAAAAAGGTATCGGTACCAGCACCATCAACATCAGTGATAATGTTGCTGATATTGGCAAAATAAAGAGCGGAGCTGTTCCTTTCTATATTGAAGAACATCACTCCGACGTACCGATGCATGGCTCGGTTACGCTAAACAACAACGCCGTTACCGTTCGTGAAGAATCCGGCGGTTATGCTGAATTTGCCTTTATGCGTACAAATGCCAAGGAATATAACGTTACCAATAATACCCTGTCGCTACACGGACACCTGGATAACGGTATCGTTGAAGTCCGCAGTACCGGGGATGGTAAGGTTAATGCTAATTTAAATATGGCAAATAATACCTTGGTAACCGACATCAAAGGCCAAATCTACAAAACCTGGCTGCGTTATGAATCGGATATTGATGTTTATGCCAACTCCAACACCCATAACGGCGATACGCTTGATAATGTCAATACCAAAGGCAGCAACGTCAGCATGTCTGATGTATTGGTCAGCGTCAGCAAAAACATCAACACCATCCAAGATGCCGTCTATTCCTACCAGCATAAAACCTTACCGGTAACAGAAGACCACGTGCACACCAACGGCATCCTATAAACCCGCCGTAATCAAAAGGTCGTCTGAAATTTCAGACGACCTTTTATCTATTCTCCAAACTACACCGCTACGGCAGCCTTGATGTGCGGATGCGGGTCGTAGCCTTCCAACTCGAAATCTTCAAATTTGAATGCAAACAAGTCTTTGACTTCAGGATTGATTTTCATCACCGGCAGTGCGCGGAAATCGCGGCTTAATTGCAGTTTTGCCTGTTCAAAATGGTTGCTGTACAGATGCGCATCGCCGAAGGTGTGGATAAATTCGCCTGCTTCCAACCCGCAAACTTGGGCAATCATCATGGTCAACAGCGCGTAGCTGGCGATGTTGAACGGCACGCCAAGGAAAATGTCCGCGCTGCGTTGGTAAAGCTGGCAGGACAATTTGCCGTTGGCGACGTAAAACTGAAACAGCGCATGGCAAGGCGGCAATGCCATGTCATCCACCAGCGCGGGATTCCATGCCGACACAATCAGGCGGCGGGAATCGGGTTTTTTCTTGATTTGCTCCACGACGTTGGCAATTTGGTCGATATGGCGGCCGTCGGGCGCAGGCCAACTGCGCCATTGGTAGCCGTACACAGGCCCCAAGTCGCCGTTTTCGTCCGCCCATTCGTCCCAGATGGAAACATTATTGTCTTTCAAATATTTGATGTTGGTATCGCCTTTGAGGAACCAAAGCAGCTCGTGAATAATCGAGCGCAAGTGCAGCTTTTTGGTGGTCAGCAGCGGAAAGCCTTGACTCAAATCGAAGCGCATTTGATAGCCGAACACCGAGCGCGTGCCTGTACCGGTACGGTCGGATTTATCGGTGCCGTTTTCGAGAACGTGGCGCATTAAGTCGTGATAGGCTTTCATCGTGATCCTTTAAGAGTGCGTGTTGTTGGAAATGCTTTGGGGCGTATTGTATAGCATCCGGATGCGCGAATACATGGCTTTTAATGAAAATCTAAGGTCGTCTGAAAACGGCAAATCCGGTTTCAGACGACCTTTGCGTTATCCGCTATTGAACGCTCCACAAACACGCTCTTCCACCCAAAACAAGATTCATTTTTTCAACATGTTATTTTCTTTCTTAACTTCTTTTTCAAGCAAAAAATCAGCGTTATTGTTGACAATATTGGTCATATTTACATGAAAATTTGCGCCAGATTAAATTTTTACACCGTCCTAATCTGAATTTCTAGTTTAACTACTTGAAACATAAATTCAATTTTTATTGAAATAATGGAATTTTAAAAATTATTTTTATATTTTACTGGCAACATATACCAAATAATAAAATTCTCAAAAAAATAATGTCAACAATTTTCATCAAAACCGCTTGGCAGGCAAAAAAATTAGGTTTATATTGCTTTCCACAAATTCATTATCTCTTTCAAATCTTATTCTCAAGGAGCACCAAATGACTGACCTGAATGCCTTGTTTGCCAATCTAAAACAACGCAACCCCAATCAAGAGCCGTTTCACCAAGCGGTTGAAGAAGTATTCATGAGCTTGGGTCCGTTTTTGGCAAAAAATCCGAAATACACCCAGCAAAACCTGCTTGAACGCATCGTCGAACCTGAGCGCGTCATTATGTTCCGCGTCACTTGGGTGGACGACAAAGGACAAGTCCAAGTCAACCGCGGCTACCGCATTCAAATGAGCTCCGCCATCGGTCCTTACAAAGGCGGCTTGCGTTTCCACCCGACCGTCGATTTGGGCGTATTGAAATTCCTCGCCTTTGAACAAGTGTTCAAAAACGCCCTGACCACCCTGCCTATGGGCGGCGGCAAAGGCGGTTCCGACTTCGACCCCAAAGGCAAATCCGACGCCGAAGTGATGCGTTTCTGCCAAGCCTTTATGAACGAACTCTACCGCCACATCGGTCCGAACACCGACGTACCTGCGGGCGACATCGGCGTGGGCGGCCGCGAAATCGGCTTCCTCTTCGGACAATACAAAAAAATCCGCAACGAATTTGCCTCCGTCCTGACCGGCAAAGGCCTCGAATGGGGCGGCAGCCTTATCCGTCCGGAAGCGACCGGCTACGGTACCGTGTACTTCGCCCAATCCATGCTGCAAACGCGCGGCGATTCGATTGAAGGCAAACGCGTGCTGATTTCCGGCTCCGGCAACGTCGCACAATACGCCGCCGAGAAAGCCATCCAACTGGGCGCGAAAGTGCTTACTATTTCCGACTCCAACGGTTTCGTCCTCTTCCCCGACAGCGGCATGACCGAAGACCAACTCGCCGCGCTTATCGAGCTGAAAGAAGTCCGCCGCGAACGGGTTTCCACCTACGCCCAAGAACAAGGTTTGAAATACTTTGAAAACCAAAAACCATGGAGCGTTGCCGCCGAAGTTGCCCTGCCCTGCGCGACCCAAAACGAATTGGACGAAGAAGCTGCCAAAACCCTGCTGGCAAACGGCTGCTATGTCGTTGCCGAAGGTGCGAACATGCCTTCTACTTTGGGCGCGGTCGAGCAGTTCGTCAAAGCGGGCATCCTGTATGCGCCGGGCAAAGCTTCCAACGCCGGCGGCGTGGCAACTTCAGGCTTGGAAATGAGCCAAAACGCCGTCCGCCTGTCTTGGAGCCGCGAAGAAGTCGACCAACGCCTGTTTGACATCATGCAAAGCATCCACGAATCCTGCCTGAAATACGGCACTGAAAACGGCAAAACCAACTACGTCAACGGCGCGAACATCGCCGGTTTCGTCAAAGTCGCCGATGCGATGCTGGCGCAAGGCATCGTGTAAGTCTGATTCTCCTGACTTTAAAATGTGGAAAAGTCGTCTGAAAACCTTGAATCGGGGTTTTCAGACGACCTTTTTTATAGCCTGAGGGCAAATTTCTTGTTACAGTCTGTCCATTACTATTTATTAGGGAGCCATTATGCTGAGCCGTTATGTTTTTTTATCTGCCTGCCTCCTCTCTTGCGCCACCTTCGCACAAACCTTATCCCAAACCCTGCCCAACGGTCTGAAAATCATCGTCAAAGAAGACCACCGCGCGCCTGTCGCCGTTTCTCAAATTTGGTACAAAGTCGGCAGCGTGGATGAGAAACCGGGCAAAAGCGGATTGAGCCACGCCTTAGAACACATGATGTTTAAAGGCACACCTTCCGTACCATCGGGCGAATACAGCAGCCGCATCGCCCGTTTGGGCGGCGATGACAATGCCTACACCAACCGCAGCGAAACGGTATATTACGCCAATATTGCCTCTGCCAACTTGCCTGAAGTTCTCAAACTTGAAGCCGACCGGATGCACAACCTCAATTTCAGTGATAAAGAGTTCGCTACCGAAATGAACGTTATCCGAGAAGAACGCCGCCAGCGCACGGAAGACGATGCCGACGGGAAAATGTGGGAACAAATCTATCTGAACAGCTTTACCCTGCCCTCCATGAAAGCCTCCATTATCGGCTATATGGAAGACCTGCACACCTTGCGCGCCGACGATCTGCGCGCTTGGTACAAACAATTTTACGCACCCAATAATGCCGTTTTGGTCATCGTCGGCGATGTCGATGCCAAACAGACCCTGCGCACGGCGGCAGGATTGTTCGGCAAAATACCGCGTAAATCTTTGCCTGAACGGAACAACCTGAAAGCCGAACCGGTCAAACGCGCCCCTTCCTTTGCCCAAGCTTCCTCTCCCGTAACCCGTCAACCGTTGGTTGCCATCAGCTGGCGCGTTCCCGCCCTCTCCCACCTTGACGACAAGCTGCCTTACGCCTTGGATGTCCTGACCGACGTTTTGGCGGGCAACACCTCCAGCCGTTTGGACAAAAACCTCGTGCGCGGCAAACAAAGTGCATTAAGCGCGAATGCCCATTACGACCTGCTCAGCCGCGAAATGCCGCTTTTCGGCGTATTTGGAATGCCTGCTGAAAACGTATCCGCCGAAACCCTGCTTACGCAGATGAAGTCCGAAATCAAAGACATCGCCGACAACGGCATCAGCAAAGAAGAACTCGACCGCATCAAAGCACAGGCATTGGCGGGGGAAATCTACGCGCGCGACTCTATGGTTTCACAAGCTTCGCTGATAGGTCGTTTGGAAGCGCGCGGGTTCAAATATTCCGATGAAGCCGCAATCCGCCGACGCATACAGGCCGTAACCGCCGAAGAAGTACAAAAAGCCGCACAAATGCTGACGGACGACCGTTCAAGTACTGTCATCATCATGCCGGAAACCGCCCCTCCTGCACCGGCAGACTATAAGGCATTGAAAAAGCCTGAAAAACAATGACAAACCGTTTTCAGACGACCTCTTGCTGTGCGATAATGCCAAACGATAATATCTTAACGTAACCGATAAGATAAAATTTACCGTGTTCCATTATCTCTCTGACAAAATATCCTTCTTACACTGAGGTCGTCTGAAAATGAAATCCCCCTTTTCCTCCGTTTTCCGTACCGCGCTGACTATCTCTTCCGTTCTGATCCTCAGCGCATGTCCAAGCAACACTTCCCCCGTCAACCCGCCGCGGCACAACACCCAAATCACCCCTCCCCCCAAACCACAGGCAGTAGTTGCCTTAGCACTCGGCGGCGGCGCATCCAAAGGGTTTGCCCATATCGGCATCATCAAAGTCCTCAAACAAAACGGCATCCCCGTCAAAATTGTTACCGGTACGTCGGCAGGCGCCATCGTCGGCAGCCTGTATGCCTCCGGCGCAAGTCCCGACCGTTTGGAATTGGAAGCCGAAATTCTCGGCTCAACCGATTTGGTCGATCTGACCCTATCCACCAGCGGCTTTATCAAAGGACAAAAACTGCAAGACTATATTAACCGTAAAGTCGGTAATCGCCCGATTCAAGACTTCCCGATTAAATTCGCCGCCGTTGCCACCGACTTCGAATCTTCCAAAGCCGTCGCCTTCAACCGTGGCAATGCCGGACAGGCAGTCCGCGCATCTGCCGCCATCCCCAACGTGTTCCAGCCTGTCCTAATCGGCGGCCGCCGATACGTTGACGGTGGACTAACCCAGCCCGTACCCGTCAGCGCGGCAAAAAAACAGGGGGCAAACTTCATCATTGCTGTCGATATTTCCGACCGGCCGTCTAAAAACCTCAAACAAGGCTTTTTCTCCTACCTAGACCAATCCATCAACGTCATGTCACAATCCGCCCTGCAACATGAATTGAGCCAAGCAAATGTCGTTATCCATCCCCAAGTCTTGGACTTAGGCGCGGTCGGCGGCTTCAGCCAAAAACAACGTGCGATTGCCGAGGGAGAACGTGCCGCGAAAGCCGCCATTCCTGAAATACGGCGCAAACTGGCTGCATACCGCTACTAAGCCTTTAGTGCTTTATGCAAATAAAAAGGTCGTCTGAAAACCATATGGGCTTTTCAGACGACCTTTCGATATTGTGCCTTGATGTTTACAAGGTGCCGTAAGAGTGCAGGCCGCTTAGGAACATGTTGACGCCGATGAAGGCGAAGGCGGTAACAAACAATCCGATGACTGCCCACCATGCGAGGATTTTTCCGCGCCAGCCTGCGACGAGGCGCAGGTGCAGCCAGACGGCGTAGTTGAGCCAGACGATGAATGCCCAAGTTTCTTTCGGGTCCCAGCTCCAGTAGCGTCCCCATGCGTCGGCGGCCCAAAGTGCGCCGAGGATGGTGGCGATGGTGAAGAATAGAAAGCCGACGGCGATGGCTTTGTACATGACTTCTTCGATGACTTGCGAAGGCGGCAGCGATGATTTTTTGCCGGCGTTTTCGTTTCTCAATGCCCAAAGTTCGGCGATGCCGAGCATGGCGGCAATGCAGAATGCACCGTAGCCGATGAAGTTGGCGGGGACGTGGATTTTCATCCACCATGATTGCAGGGCGGGAATCAGGGGTTGGATGGTGTGTGCTTCGCGGGAAAAGCTGTACCAAAGGACGAAGCCGACAACGATCGCCATAAAGCTGAAGACGAAGCCGCCGAGTTTTTGTACGGCGAAACGGGCTTCGTAGTAGAGGTACATCAGCGCGGTGATGACGAGGAAGAGGATGAAAACTTCGTAAAGGTTGGAAACAGGGATGTGTCCTGCGTCAGGGCGCAGGAGGTAGCTTTCGTGCCAGCGCACTAAAAGTCCGGTAAAGCCTGCGACGGCGGACACCCAAGCGAATACAGAACCCATGCCGAGCAGGGTGTTGGTGGCGACGTTTTTGCGTTGTGCCAACAAGGCGCCGGCGATGTAGGCAAAAAGTGCGAAGAAGATGAAGGCGCATTGCCACATAATCGCGGACTGGCTGCTGAGGAAGTATTTGAGCAGGAAGTCGTCGGCGTGTTTGATTTCGCCATCGTAGAGCATGACGGCGCCGTATGCGAGGACGGCACACAAGGGGGCAAACCAGCGTATGGGTTTGAAAAACCAGCCTAAAAAGACGGTTATGCCCGCGCTTGCCCACAAAATCACCATTTCGTAGATGTCCATGGCGTGCTGAATGCGGGTTTGGGCGAAGAATGCGCCGGCTGCGGTCAGGAGGGCGAATAGGCAGTCGACCGTATTCAGGGACTTGAGGAACGATTTGTGCGTCAGCAGCTCGTGTTCGGGTAGGGGGTTATGGTTATGCGTCATGGTTTAAATCTTTCGCCAGTCGTTGCAGGCTTTGTGTATGTTGCGGAAACTCTTTTTGCAGGTCGCGCTCGTTGCGGCTGGAAGACATGGCAAAGCGGATGCGGTCGTCTGAAAACAGAACCCACGCGCGTTTCTCGCGGATGTAGAACATAAATATCGTGCCGAGAACCAGCAAAACAGAGCCTAAATAGACTAAAAATGCACCGGGCGAACGGGTCATTTGCAAGCCGGAAGAGCGGACTTCTTCAAAGCCGTCCAGTTGCAGGAGCATGGGTGCGGGGTATTCGGTCAGGCCGGTATAGGCGTCCATGCTGTGCAGCAGGAAGCGGTTGCGCGCTTCGTCTTGAGGCCACTCGGTCAGTTTGTATTTTTGGATGGTTTCTTCCAATACGGCGTTCATGACGCCGAATAGCATTTCGTAAAAATATCCCTGCATTTTTTCCTGCTGCTCTTTGGGGATGTTTTTGGTGATAAATTCGTCAAGCGCCAAATAGCCGCCTTTCGCAAAAATGCCCAAGGTGTTTTCGGCGGCAAGGGTGAATTGCTCGCGGATGTTTTCGGGTGCGTTCAAGGTCGCGTTTTGGATGACGGTTTTGCGTGCGGTTTCGTCTTTCAAGAGTTCGCGCATCGCCATGAAGGTATCGGGTTTGGAGGTTCTATCGGCAGGAATACGCAGCCAACGGTATTGCTGTTCCAGACCTGTGCGCGTGCCGGTGATGAAGAAATAATCCTGTTCTTGTTTAACAGGCAGCATGTAGTTTTTATATTCCACAGCCTGCCCCGCTTTGTCGCGGATTCGGTAAACAACGGACGGGCCGATGTTGGTGTATTTTTTATTCTCTTGGGACACGGCGCGCACGTCGTTAATCGCTGATTGCAGGGTTTGCTCTTTTTCAGACGACTTGCTCATGTCTTCTACGTTCATGGACGTGAATTGGTCAAACTCCAGTTTGTAGGAAGTATTGCCGATGTCGAGCGGGAAGTCGCGCATAGACGTTGCCCTGAGCGTAACCGGCTCGCGGCTTGGGTTGCCCAAATTCCATGCTTTAAATTTCAAATCGGAGCCGCCGTCTGCAAAGCTCGCTTGATAGATGGTGATGCCGTGCAGCGTCAGCGGATGGTTGACGCGGATGGTGTGTTCGGATTTTTTGCCGCTTTCCTTGTCGGTAATTTCCAAGTCGCTGGCAAAATCACGCGGCATCCCGGTATTGTAAAAGTCGATGTGGAACTTCTTCAGCTTCACATCAAACGGCAAATCCTGAACCAGCATTCCGTTGTCGGCGTTGAGGAAGACCACGTCCGCACTTTGCCCTTCGGTAATGTTTACATTGCCGCGGAACGACAGGTTTGACGTACCCAAGACGCTTTCAGGCTTGAAGTCTTTGGCATAGACGGAGTGGTTGTCCGGTACGATGCGTCCGGTCAGCATACCGATTTTCAGCAGCAGATTGCTGTCTATCAAGCCGCCTAAACAAATCACAATCAGCGCGGCATGGGCAAAAATATAGCCCCACTTGTTCATCGCGCCTTTTTTGGCGGCAACCAAAACCGATCCGTCTTCGCGCGTTACGGTTTTGCAGCTGAAGCCTTGTACTTCGAGATAACGTCGGGCGATTTCAGACGACATCTTGCCTTCCAATACAGTCGAATGGCGCATCGCCGCCAATGATTTTTCTTTAGCGTTTTCACGAAACGATTTGATTTCGCGGAGAAAAGGAGGAACATTGCGAATCAGGCACAAGCTGGTCGATATCACCAAAAACATCATGATGACCACAAACCAAGCGGACGCATAAACATCGTACAAGCCTAAAAAGTTGAAAATCTGCGACCAAAACGGACCGAATTTCACAACATAATTGACCTGCGGCTGGTTTTGCTGCAACACCGTCCCGATAACCGAAGCGACACCCAAAAGGCTGAGCAGGGCAACGGCAAAACGCATGGAGCTTAAAAAAGCGAACCAAGGTTTGTGGATAAGAGGGACGGATGAAGAGGATTTGCTCATAGCGGTTTGATTCTATAAGGAATACAAAGACTGTCCAGGATTCGGAAGAACCCAAACATTGGAAACGGCGCGGACAGGCAGATATGATGGAGTAAAAAGCTCAGAGCCGCCATTTGAAAAAACTTATTGCCTTAAGAGCGGCAGCTACCATCGCACAAGGTCGTCTGAAAACAACCAAGCCCAGAAGAGCAGGAGTTTTCAGACGACCTCATATTCACGTTCGCCGCAAAAGCGGGCAAACAATACAAATCCGGCAGAAATCAATGCAGACCTTGGATAAAGTTGGCAACTGAATTCAACTCTTCTTCGGTCATGCGTTTGGCGATGTCTTCCATAATCGCATTTTTGCGTTGTCCGGATTTATACGCCTTCATTTGATCGACCACATAAGACATATGTTGGCCGCCTAAGCGCGGATAAGCGACGATTTCAGTGCCGCCGCCCGGAATACCTGCGCCGCTAGGACCGTGGCAGGACATACATGCAGGGATTTTTTTATCCACCAAACCGCCGCGGTAGATTTTACCGCCCAAAACAGGATCATTTTGTTTAGGGTTAGCTTCACCGGGTTTAGGCTGCTGTTTGGCATAGAATGCGGACACATTCAGGATGTCTTGTTCGGACAGGTTCATCACCATAGGTTTCATCACAGCGGCAGAGCCGTGTGTACGTTTGCCTTCTTTAATGTCCAAGGTTTGACGGTAGATATAGCCAGTATGTTGCGCAGCAAGTTTGGGGTACATGGCGATGCCGCTGTTACCGTCTGCCGCATGACATGCCGCACAAATGGTAGTAGCTACTTCTTTGCCTTTTGCAATATCCGCTTTCGGGGCAGCGACAGCCGCACCGGCAGCCAAAACCAAGGCCGCTAAAGTCAATCGTTTCATGGAGTGCTCCTGATTACAGCATTGCATACCGCGACAATGCCTTTTTTATACTCAAAACGCCGGATAAATTTTACCCGATAAAAACCGATAATTCTATAAACGTGCTATTCTATACTAGATTTACATTAAATTACTACCATGTTTCGCAACATGGACACGGCAAATTCCGCCACTCCATCCTAGGAAACAAGGAAATACGGATGAACCTCTTTCAGAACGCCAAATTCTTCACCACCGTCAACCATCTCAAAGACCTACCCGACACGCCTGCCGAAATCGCATTTGTCGGACGGAGTAACGCAGGCAAATCCAGCGCGATTAATACCCTGACCAACCATGTCCGGCTCGCCTATGTCTCTAAAACGCCGGGTCGAACCCAACACATCAATTTCTTCGAATTGAGTAACGGCAGCTTCATGGTCGATTTGCCGGGTTACGGTTATGCGCAAGTTCCCGAAGCCATCCGTACGCATTGGGTCAAACTCTTGGGCGACTACCTTCAACAACGACGCCAGCTCATCGGCTTGGTGTTGATTATGGATGCACGCCATCCGTTAAAAGAGCTGGATTTGCGGATGCTGGACTTTTTCCATATTACCGGCCGTCCCGTTCATATTTTGTTGTCGAAAGCCGACAAGCTGTCGAAAAACGATCAAATCAAAACTTTGGGCGTAGTCAAAAAATCGCTCAAATCCTATATGACCCGTCAGCGCATCAGCGTGCAGCTGTTCTCCAGCCTTAAAAAGCAAGGCATAGAAGAAGTCAACCAAGTTGTCGGAGAATGGTTTGCTACGCATCAAGAAGAAATCGACAACTTAAATATTGAAAATCCGGAAAATTCCGAGTCATTGTAATCGGTCGTAGTATGCTCCGTATTGACGGGACGCAAATCCGTACTATTCCTGTTGTATTTAACACGAAAGGTCGTCTGAAAACGCTTGATAGTGATTCAGACGACCTTTATCACTTCCCTAGCCTATCACCTACCCGATGCTTACCTTGTTGAGGAAGATAGCAAAGGCAAAGAGTGGCAACCCATTCATAAAAAGGTCGTCTGAAAAACCTTTAGCCTTTCAGACGACCTTTTATCATATTATGTTGGATATATAGTGGATTAAATTTAAATCAGGACAAGGCGACGAAGCCGCAGATAGTACAGATAGTACGGAACCGATTCACTTGGTGCTTCAGCACCTTAGAGAATCGTTCTCTTTGAGCTAAGGCGAGGCAACGCCGTACTGGTTTAAAGTTAATCCACTATAATGTGTAACAAAAATCCAACCAATAAGATAGGTTGGATTTTTTATTTCCTAAAATTACATTTTTTTACGTTTTGGTATTTTCATTGGGACATTAAAACCAGGTGAGTTTTGAAATTCTTTAATAGTAACCTCTTTTTTATACTCTTTTTCATTTGGAATAAAATCACCGTTACATTTCTGTTTATCTGCATTATTTAGTTTGAGTTCTTTTGCAAACTCACACATGGCAATTCGTGAATTTGTTGCATCTGGATATTTAGTAACAATTTCATTCCAAATTTCAAAATATCGGATTAATTCTAATGAGACAAATTTTTGTACTGCACTGTAAGGTTCAGGACCATTAGGATTATTATCAATTTCATTTAACATCCAGTCTGAAAGAGCACTTTGTACAACAGGGTCATTAGCTTCTTTAATTTCTTTTTTCCATGTTGCAACGGGCAAATCAAAATTTGGTACTACTTGTTCAGTTGGTTTATTTGCTGCCATTGTATTACTTGCCGCAAACATAGCAGAACCTAAGATAAAAGCTTTTAGTGTATTTTTCATAATTATTAACCTTTAAATTGGTTACTGGCATTTACATTTACCACTTGTTCTTCATGTTCTTTTGTTATTTTTTCTCTATCTGCCTCACGTAATGAGTCGATTTTGAAAATTAAAATTATAGTGGATTAACTTTAAACCAGTACGGCGTTGCCTCGCCTTAGCTCAAAGAGAACGATTCTCTAAGGTGCTGAAGCACCAAGTGAATCGGTTCCGTACTATCTGTACTGTCTGCGGCTTCGTCGCCTTGTCCTGATTTAAATTTAATCCACTATATTGATAATCCTATTGCGCCTTAGTTTCAGTTACAAAGCCGACTTTACTGATACCGGCTTCACGCGCAGCTTCGAGCGCCTTATTGACGTATTCGTACTCGACTGCTTTATCAGCCGCAATTGCTACGATCGTATCCGCATTTTCCTGCTTCTCGGTTTTCAAACGCGAAATCACCGTATCAATATCGACTTTAGTCGCAGAATCACCACCGACATAGTAGCTGCCGTTGGCATCTATCGTCAGTCGCAGCGGATCTTTAGGCTGCTTCTCCTTCTGCTTTGCCGCTTTTTCCGAAGCTGTAGGCAATTCCAAAGGAATCGAGTGGGTCAATACAGGCATGGTGATCATAAAAACGATCAACAGTACCAGCATCACATCGACCAAGGGAGTAACGTTGATATCCGACATCGGCGCATCATCGCCGGAATTCATTGAGCCGAATGCCATAATTTAGTCCTTTTGATTCAACAGGCGGACGTGCAGATCGTGTGCAAAAGCGTCCATATCTTGAGAGAGGGTTTTCTTACCGCGATTGAGGAAGTTGTACGCCAAAACAGCAGGAATGGCGACAAACAAACCGGCAGCAGTGGATACCAGCGCCTCACCAATCGGACCAGCAACGGCAGCAATACTCATTTGCCCACTTTGACCGATATTGATTAAAGCATGATAAATTCCCCAAACCGTACCGAACAAGCCGATAAACGGAGCGGTTGCACCAATGGATGCCAAAGCAGTCATACCGTAGTCAAACTGGCGCATAGCTTGCTCCATGCTGTTTCGGATTTGAATGACGAGGTATTCATTCAAAGGCAGCTCGGTAGTAAGTGTTTTCGCATTGCTTTGACGATAGCTTTGGTAAGCACGCAAAGATTCGTCCGCTACACGGCTCATTGGTGAATCAATGCTCTTCACTTTCTGTACCGCCTCCGACAGCGTAAAAGCATTCAACATTTGCGTTTTCACTTCAGCATTGGCACTTTTGGCTTTTTTCAGTTTGATAGTGCGCAGGATAATCAGACACCAAGTAACAATGCTCATCAACAGCATCAGTACGAATACACTGATCAGGACGAAATCGCCTGATTCAAACACTAATTTCAAATCCATAATTTTTCCAGATTAAAAATAAAATTAAAAATTTCTTTTTGTCAAAATACAGGTAATTCGCGTTCATTTACTGAAGTTGGAAATTAATTTTACCTCGGTATTCTGTCAAACGGTTTGTGGGGTATCGGCTGCCGGCGGCAGTAGCTGCCTTCCTTGCTGCATTATCTAAACGTTGGAATCCGCTACTTTTAGTTACGGTAACTTTCACAACCTTACCACCGGGTTGAACAAGAATAGATAAATGCACTATCCCTTCCTCTCCGTTTTCTAGAGAGAGGGGCGGATAAGCCGGAGTAGGGAGGAAACCTTTATCTACGATGGCAGGAGGACCACCGCTTCCACCTCCGCCCCCGGCGCCTCCGGTACCTGATCCATGTTCACCTTTGGCACCGCCACTGCCTGATCCACTGCCTTCACCGCGCCCGCTGCCGGTACCTTTCGTACCGCCACCACTTCCTTTACCCTCACCGTGAAGGGCCTTACCTTCTCCACTGCCTTTTCCGTTTTCCGCAGTATTCGGACCGGTTTTAGTACCGGTGTATTCCGAGGCTTGAGGCGCAGGTTTGGATTCTGTTTTAGGTTCAGGCTTAGGCTCTGGGCGTGGCTCCGGTTTAGGCTCAGGTTTGGGTTCCGGCTTAGGTTCGGGTTTCGGTTTTTCAACCGGCTTCGGCTTCTCTTTAGGCTGCTGGATATCAGCATCCTCTTTTTTCGTCACCACCGGCTTGATGATAGGCTTTGGAGGCTCAACCGGCTTAGGTTTCGGCCTTGGCTTTGGCTTTTCAGGCTCAGGCGTCTTTTCCGGAGCTGCCGGCGCACCTTCGCCTTCAGGACTACCGTCTCCGCCACCATCACCACCCAAATCTGCCAAATCGACAAACTCAATATTCATCATTTCCGGCACAGGCGGCTTGTGTGCTTGCCATAACAACGCGACCAAACCCGCGTGGATTAAAACCACCGAGATGACGACTGCTGGAGTTAAAATTCGTTCTTTATTCATAATCGACGCATGATAATAGCAACAATTTTTGTTTGCAACCTATTTTTACATTTGTTTTTAAAGTGAATATCCATCTGGGCATATTTCTTCAACTTAATATCATACGGCATAATATTTTGATATTGCTATTCATTATCACAACAAAACAAAAGAAAAAGAGGGCGCAATGCCTCATTTGGTTGCATTAGAATGCGGTTAACAGAAAAAGTTCAAAATTTATAATATAACGTACAGATAAAATAACAACAATGGAGTAACGCCCCGTCAAACAAATGGCACAAACATTATTGCCATAGGGTTTATTCAGATTTATTTCCAGCCCCATCAACAAGAAACTGATAAGAACAGAAAAACAAGCATATTACGATTACAAAAATATGCCTGGTAATTTCCACTACCACCTAACCTACAGACCCTATCAAAACTTTCGCATACTCTATTTAACAGGTTAAATCATGCTGTTTTGCCGTTCACTTTTTCTGCAATGATTTCAATTTTCGGTTCATACAACAAATCATAAGTCGGCTTATTAAGCAAATCTTGCAAAGTGAATCCGTCCAAATGTGCAAAGAAAGCCTTAATCGCTCCGCCCAAAATACCGGCAAGACGGCAGGACGGCGTAATCAGGCATTCGTTGTTTTCCCCCATACATTCGACAATCTGCATAGGCTCAAGATGGCGCACGACTGCGCCAACGTTGATTTTGTCGGGAGTATCGGCAAGACGCAGTCCGCCCCCTTTCCCTCTTGTACTGGTTAGAAATCCGCCTTTGACAAGCGCGGTAACGACTTTCATCAGATGACTTTTGGAAATGTTATAGGCTTCGGCAATGGTTCCGATATTGACTAACGAATCGTCGTTTACGGCCGCATAAATCAATACCCGCAGACCATAATCCGTATGTTGCGTCAGATACATGGTTTTCTCTGTTTGAATATATTATTTTTTTAGGACGGCGGCAGTGTATCCTGCGGAGAACTGTCGCCGTTATGTGTTTGACTTTATATATGATTAAGTTTCATAATATCCGAAACATTTAAATTAATCCAGTGTAGTTTGATAATTTATTATCATTATAATCAAATATTATGAAGCCGTTAAAACGCCATCCAGCACTTATCGAACTTTCCCGCGAACACCATCACGCTCTTTCGCTCTGTGTCCGCCTTCTGCGTACGCCTGCTGAAAGCCATCAGACAGAGTTGGAAGCCCATTTCCTTGAATTAGAACCGCATTTTGCCGAAGAAGAGGTCATGTTTGCTCCATATTGGCAAAATATCCCCTCTGTGATGCGTGAGCGTTTCGAGGCGGAACACGCTAAATTGCGCGGCATGATGGCAAATCCTGAATATCTTAATGAAGCATGGAACAAAGACTTTGCCGTTACCCTGCGCGACCATGCGCGCTTTGAAGAACGCGAACTGTTTCCCGCAGTCGAACCGTTCCTGCCTCCGCCTGAAGGAATCTGACAAGAAGGTCGTCTGAAAATCCTAAAAGACCTTTTCAGACGACCCTTTCCTATCCATTCAAATCTAAAATTAAACCATTCCAAAAAACAAACCAAGGAACTACCATGACCGCCTTTTTCAAACACCCTGTTTGGGCAATGGCATTCCGCCCGTTCTACTCACTGGCGGCACTATACGGCGCACTCTCCATCCTGCTTTGGGGCTTCGGCTATACGGGTACGCCCGAGTTGTCCAATTTTTATTGGCACGCCCATGAGATGATCTGGGGCTATGCCGGACTCGTCGTCATTGCCTTTCTGTTGACTGCCGTTGCCACTTGGACGGGGCAGCCGCCCACGCGCGGCGGCGTTTTGGCAGGATTGACCGCTTTTTGGTTGGCGGCAAGGATTGCCGTTTTCATTCCGGGTTGGGGCGCAACCGCGAGCGGCATACTCGGCACTTTGTTTTTCTGGTACGGCGCGGTTTGCATGGCATTGCCTGTTATCCGGTCTAAAAACAAACGAAACTACGTCGCCGTATTCGCCATCTTCGTTTTAGGCGGAACGCACGCCGCATTCCACTTCCAACTGCATGCCGGAAACGCAGCCGCACTTCTCAGCGGGCTGCAATCCGGTTTGATTATGGTTGCAGGCTTTATCGGTCTGATCGGCATGCGGATCATTTCCTTCTTTACCTCCAAACGCTTGAACGTTCCGCAAATCCCCAGTCCGACATGGGTGGCGCACGCATCCCTTTGGTTGCCTATGTTGACTGCCATGCTGATGGCGCATCAAGCTCTGCCTTGGCTCTCATCTGCTTTTGCCTTCGCAGCGGGCGTGATTTTTACAGTGCAGGTTTACCGCTGGTGGTATAAAGCTGTTTTGAAAGAGCCAATGCTGTGGATTTTATTCGCAGGCTATTTGTTCACAGGCTTGGGACTGATTGCCGTCGGGGCTTCTTACTTTCACGCCTCGTTCCTTAATCTCGGCGTGCACCTTATCGGCGTTGGTGGTATCGGCGTCCTGACCTTGGGTATGATGGCGCGCACCGCGCTCGGGCATACCGGCAACTCTATCTACCCGCCGCCTAAGTCCGTCCCCATTGCCTTTTGGTTGATGATTGCTTCCACGGTTATCCGTATGGTGGCGATTTTCGTCAGTGGTACCGGCTATGTCCACAGCATCCGTACTTCCGCAGTCTTGTTTGCCCTGTCCTTGCTGCTTTACGCATGGAAATACATCCCTTGGCTCATCCGTCCGCGTGCGGATGGCAAACCGGGTTAATCGAATCAAGCATATCAAACGAAAGGTCGTCTGAAACCTGTTTCCAAGTTTTCAGACGACCTTTCGTTTGATCAATCAGGCTCCCGTGTCGAATACATCTCGACAAACTGTATTCGATAGCAGCATAAAAATAAGCTTGGCCTGACGACCAATGTTGCGTCGCAATATTTATCAGGAAATTTAGCGTGGACTTTATCCGCGCAAAAGCCCCAGTTTACTGCTCGCTCAAAATTCAATTAATAACTAAAAGAGTCACGCAAAAGAAAAAGGAAAGGTCGTCTGAAAACCTGTTTCCAAGTTTTCAGACGACCTTTCTATCGGATGCGACGTTTAACTAACCAATCAGAAAAACAGCTCGCGCCAGCTGATACGTTGCAAACCACAGATACGACCCTCAACTGCCAGAGACTCACCCTTATTTAACAGTAGGCTGCGAGTCGCTTTATTGGAGAAGCATTTGTTGTTTGGTGCACTCGACGTAACAGAAAGCTCTTTATCCGTACCCGTACCTCCTGAATCCCCATCTGCAGTCACGGGGGAATCATCCAATTTGCTCGGATTGAGGAAGGTAAAGCTGATAACCCCATCCCGAGTCAAACCATTGGCGTATTGCATACCGAAGCCGTCCAATTTTCGGATAACATTATCAGGTGTAAAGCGTGCGTTGCGTGCGTTCAATGCACCTCCATTATCAGCATTCACACCAATGAACGAAGTTTTTGCCACAGTTTTTACACTTGTACTGGTTGGCAAACAAACATCGGCACCAGCAGATTTTTCTTCTGTAACAGAATCATAACGACGCACAGTCACAACAGCAGTACGCAAGATCATAGTCGGTTTGACGTTTACCCGTTCACCATCACGCAAATCGATTTTCCAACCTTTTTGGGTTTTGGCAACCTGCTTGTTAGTTAGATAAATATAACCTTCTTTTCCCTTTTCTTCAGGACGAAACTCTTGTTGTTGCAAATCACTTTCGGAAGCAGCGGTTACGGTCTGATTCGGTGTCAAATCTTCATAAATACCGTAAATAGACTGCTTGTCTTTATTGGTCAGATCATTTTGATAAATCTCACTGCCCGTACCGAAAATCACGACATATTCGTTTGCTCTGCGGCGGGAAACGGCGGGCGCGGAGGTAATCGGTTTGCTGGGCGAACCCGTAAAGATTTTAACAGCCTTCCAGTTGTCTGGTTTTTCGCCGCGCAGGTCGAAACGATACATATTGCCGCCACGGTCGCCCGCATAGGCAACATCAATTACACCGTCAAAATCGGTGTCCACAAGGGTCGGCGTGGACAGACCGCCTACACCGTCTTGAACTTCGATTTTTTTCAACAATTCGCCCGGTGCTTTACCTGTACCGCTACCGCGTTTATCGCCCGTACCTACTTCCTTGCCTAACATTTCATATATGTATAATGCAGTTTCGTTTTTCGCATCGGTTTTATCTTCAACACGATAACCGCTGGCAAGAAAACCCGCATAGCGAATGTTTTCTTTTGTATCTACACGCCCGTTATCAGCAGGTCTGTTAACTGAGACGCGTCCGATTTGCGGCGTACCGACGGTATAGCCCAATGTGTTTTTCTCACCTTTAATGGTTTCAAACAATGGAACTGTTTTATTCCACTCGGTATCGGCGACATCCAAACCTGTTTTGGTAGCTTTATCTACATTACCACCGATATTCAGGGCATACGCACCACGACCACCTTGCCCCATCGCACCGAACATAAATACGCGCTGAGTATCATTTTCCGGAGTCTGACGCAAGGTAAATCCGCCGTTAATCATATATTCATGATTGGTAATAGACGATGTATAGCTGTCTTTGGCAATATTTTTCAAAACCTTTGCCAAAGTAACTGTTTTCACATTATTGCCGTCTGAGACATCCCGCTCCATTGTCGAAGGAATGTAACTGACTTTCAGCTCATACGGATGATTTGCATCTGACGAGGTTTGGAACAAATGCACCATGCCGTCATTCGCAGCCGCAACCATATATTTCTGACGCTCGATAGTATCGCTGCCAACTTTATATTTGGTCTTATTACCGACAGCAGCAACCGAACCGTCCAAAATATCGCCTAAATCGCGCTGATCACCTTCCCGAATACGGTAAACCTGACTGTACGGTGTGTTTTTCGACTTATCTTGTATTGACTTATCATCACCAACACGACCCGTCCAATTCAGCAAATCGCTCCACTCACCCGAATTTTTACCATTAGCTGCATCTGCAATATCAAAATAGGCATTGTTTAAAGTATTATTGGGAATATTATTAATAAAATAAGTACCGGAATCCGTATTAATCAGGGTTTTACGGTTTGCAAACGACGGGTACTGCTTCAACTCTTCACTGCGTCGGCCATCCTTCCCTAATCTTTGGAAAATAATCTGGCTACTCCAAGAGTTTGTTTTCAAGCCGATAACTGCCGACATACCAGGAAGGCTGCTGCTGGTCGTTGCAGGCGCGGTCGCACCAACATCGTCATAACCCACATTTTTTGTATCAGATTTAATCTGTTCTACAATGTCGTTAAATGCCTTCAACAAATTTTCAGGTTTATCTGCTTCGTAATAATACTCGGGGCGACTGGCAGCCAGCTGTAAATACCTCTTTCCTGAATCCGTAATACCTTGCCCGAAACCTACGGTAAAAGTCTGCACCAATTGTTTGCTGTAATCGACTGGATCTTTAGGATCGCCGTTCCAGCTTTTACCTGCAGCATCCGTTCCTTCGGTTTTAAAATCCTTCTCTGTAAGTTTTTTACTGAAGAAAGCTAAGCCATCATCTCTATCCCAAGAGGTATCGTACGCACCTCCTGATTGATATTGACAAACACCATGAGCCCTAGACCCAAAATAATTAAAAGCATTTAAATACAATGGATTACTTAAATCCATATTCTTGCCATAATATCTCGAATAACGAGAATAACCATATCCAAAATCAGGTCTAGCCCAAGTCCTTCCCTGATTATCCCGCTGACAGCTCAAGTTTGCATCACCATCTGACATCAAAACCACATATGATTTCTGACAACGGTATTTCACATTTGGCATAACAATTTGACTAACCAACTCGAAATAACGTGAAGTAGTCGGCGTACCGCCATCAGGATTAATTTTTCTCACCCTATTTGCAATCTCAGTTGCAGGAATAGAAAATCCTTCCCTATCCGTAGTATCTGCTCGTCCTGAGTTATTCAACGTTTGCAACGCCCAATTAAACTCTCCACCATGCTTACTTAACACTTGGCTCAAAGCATCTTTTGCAACTGTCATTCGTGATGCATGAGATATATTGCCATTCTCTACTGAAATACGTTTGCCGTTGATAGAGCTCCACGCCATACTACCTGAATCATCAATAAACAGCATAATATTATGCTTAACTTCAGGCTGTTTATCGATTTTGGTTTCATTTTGCAGATACAGCGGGACTTTGGCGAACTCGCTTGTCGCGGCATTTGCCGCCCCGTTCATCAGGGCGAGCGCGGAGGCGATGCTGTAAATCATCGGACGGATGGAGCCGGGGCAACGTGAAGATTTGTTTTTCATAAT
>ERZ772948.575-NODE-575-length-24030-cov-85.804463_pt1 | contig 24030 bp, 36 predicted proteins | sample MGYA00511945_ERZ772948 | MGnify/ENA primary metagenome ERZ772948 (study PRJEB29015, sample SAMEA2737927) | human oral metagenome | biome: human oral; feature: human-associated habitat; material: dental | place: China | collected 2141 ... | reverse complement strand
TAAAACGTATGCAGGCTGAAAAAGTCGAAATGATTAAGATGAAAATTGACTTATTCAATCAAAACTACGCATTAGATACACCAATTCAGTACGAAGAAATTCAACATTGTGTAAATAATGTTCCATTTAGTGAACTTGATGGTGTTATTGCTGCAGAGTTTGAAAAGCGTTTAGAGATTGAACTTAAAGCAAAAGCACCACAAGAACCAGTAGAGGCTACTGTAGCACAAGATGAAACATTAGAACCTACACAAGTTTTTGAGGAAGTAGCAACAGTAACATATGTTGTTAGAAATATTAACGCAAGACAACGAAAATCAATCAATGATTTGTTGATTAAGTTAGGTGTGGAGTGGAGTGAGATTTAATGAATAAAAGCGAAACAATAACAGAGATAGCAAAGGCATTAGCTAAATTTCAATCGGAAGTATCTGACCCAGAGCGTACAAAAGAAAATGCATTTTTAAAAGCAAAGTATGTAACGCTTGATAGCTTACTACAAACAGTAAGACCAGTACTTTCAGAAAATGGCTTATCGTTCTTGCAAGTACCATCAACATCAAAAGAAGAAGTAACTGTTGTTACTGTTCTATTACACACCAGCGGTGAGTGGTTTGAAAGCGACCCATTCACATTACCATTAATGAAGAAAGACCCACAAGGTGTGGGGAGCGTTGTAACATACGCAAGAAGATATTCCTTATCCTCTATTCTTGGTGTGGCTTGGGATGAAGATGATGATGCACAAAGCAATAATGAAACGGAATTAACCAAACAAATACTACACGAGGTAACAGAACTTGTGAAAGTAAAAGGTGTTCAAAATGAAACAGTAGCATCTTACATAAAAACAACTTTCAATAAATCATCTTCAAAGCTATTAGACCTAACAGAGTTAAAGCAAGTTAAATCTTGGTTAATGTCGCTATGAAGTGGACAACAAATAACATCGAAACATTAAGAAGTCCGCTAGGTGTAATGGTGGTAATACCTGCACCACATGACAATGATCTAGCGAAATTAGACAAAGAAAAAGAATACGTGATTGAGATTAAAAAGAAATCAAAATCACGCAGTATGAACGCTAATGCTTATTGCTGGGTTCTGTGTCAAAAAATAGCGGAAGTGATGAGCAATCATTCGTATATGTCTAAAGAGGATGTATACCGCAAGGCAATAAAAGATTGTGGACATTTCTCATATGTACCAGTAAGAGAGGATGCAGTCGAACGCTACATCCAAATATGGCAAGGACACGGACTAGGATGGATAGCCGAAGATGCTGGTGAATGTCAAAGCTTAAAAGGGTATCACAATATTATGTGCTATCACGGCAGCAGCGTATACAACACAAAAGAAATGCAACGGCTTATTGACTGTTTGGTTGATGAGTGTAACCAGCTTGGAATAAAACTTGATGATAGCGATTACATCCAATCATTGGTTAAGGAGTGGGGGAATGAACAAGCGAAAAAGGAATGACGATAAACTCTACAAAATAACAAGACCACAAGCTATCGAACGAGATAGTATAGACGGCTATCCCTGTTGTGTAATATGTGGCGCACCCGCTACCGATGTGCATCACATTTTGCCTAGAGGTAGAGGGGGTACAAGTGAATTAAATAACCTAGCGTGTTTGTGCAGATATTGCCATGAGAACTTAGCACACGGAGTATTTGCAAAGGAAACCAAATTAAAGCTAGAAACAATCATTATGGAAAGGATGAAACAATATGAAAAGAATTGATGTTGTTGAACTATATGTTAAGAAACGCATTGAGAAATTAGAACAAACGCAAGCCGAATACAAAGTAAATGAAAAAGAAATTACAGAATTGAAAGATGTGTTAGATGTAATTGAACAAACGCAACCAAAAGTTAAATGCGTAAGCGTTGGTTAATGGTTAGTCTATGAGTGATAACAAAAAGTATTACTATCTAAGACTTAAAGATAATTTCTTTGATAGCGATGAGTTGAAAATCTTAGAAAGTATGAATGATGGCTATCTATATAGCAACATACTTTTAAAACTCTATCTACGCAGTTTGAAGAATGATGGAAAGTTGGTTGTTAATGATCGCATTCCATACAACGCAGAAATGCTGGCAAGTGTAACTGGACACCAAATAGGAACGGTTAAGCAAGCGCTATCAATCTTCAAAGACTTAGGACTAATCGATGTGCTAGAGAATGGCGCAATCTATATGTTGGATATTCAAAATTTTATCGGTAGAGGAAGTAGTGAGGCTGATAGAAAGAGAGAATATAGACAACGAATAGAAACCGATAGGACAAATGTCCGACAAATCTCCGACAAAACTCCACCAGAGATAGAGATAGAGTTAGAGATAGAGAAAGAGTTAGAGATAGAGAAAGATAGTAGTGCAAAAAGCACTACAACAAAACGCAAGCGTTTTGAAAAACCCTCTATCTCTGATATTAAACAATACTGCATGGAACGTAACAATAATATAATCGCTGAACAGTTTTATGATTACTATGAAAGTAACGGCTGGAAAGTAGGAAAGAACTCCATGAAAGATTGGAAAGCAGCGGTTAGGACTTGGGAACGTAGCGAATACAGAAAACCTAATTCTAAAAAGAATAGCAAGGAAGATGCAATCAACGTAGTTAATAACTTGATGAATAAGTTAGGGGGTGTAGATACTGAACAACCAACAACAGACTTTGAAAGCACTATCGATGTTACAGATAGCGTGGTCTACTGATATGTCAGAGCAACGAATGATGTTATATGTAACAAAGTTATCTGATGTAAACCCAGTAACCCTTGAACAGGCAATAAGCAATTTGATTGATAGATGTAAATTCTTGCCAACGATTGCAGAAATCAGAGAGGAGTGTTCCGCATTAAGTGCCTTTGTAAATGCACATGAGGAACTGCCAATTGCACAAATCGAATGGGAAAAAGTGATTAAGGCAGTAGGTGCTTATGGCTTTGAACATGGAAAAGAGCATTTACAGGGTATAACCTTACAAGCTGCAAGCACAATATGGTCATCGTTTAACCCTAGAATGGGGAATGAATATAACGAAACAAGTTGTAGATCACAATTCATTAGATGTTACGAGCAATTAGCGGAACGTGAAACGCACCGCCAACGGATGGCAAATTCGATTAAAGACAATCACTTGTTACTTAAAGCAAGGGAGAAAGCAGAAAAGGAACGAGTGTTACTAAATGCTGGGCAAAAGAAAATCGAAATGACTGCTACTGGTAACTTGGTAGAGGTAGCGAAAGAATCGGTCGATGTAGCAAAGATAATCGATAATAGCCAAATATCTGATAAAGGAAAAGAGTTATTAAAACAGGCAATAGGAGGATAAATGAACACAGTACAAATTTTAGGTAATTTAGCACGTGATCCGGAAGTTAGATATACACAATCCGGTCGAGCGGTGGCAACTTTTACGGTGGCGGCAAGCAATACATATATTGATAGCGCAACAAATGAAACAAAAGAACAAACTGCTTTCATTAATTGTGTTGCATGGGGCAAGCTAGGCGAAGCAGTAGGCAACTACCGAAAGGGAAACCGTTTATTTGTGGAAGGTCGAATTCAAACAAGAAGCTACGAAACACAGGACGGCCAAAAGAAATATGTTACGGAAGTAATAGCAGGTTTTGTTGGATTGTCCGCATTGAATGATACGGCAACCGAAAGTAATTTTGACAATTTTGCAGATGATAAAGGGAACGATGAAAATCTTCCGTTCTAATAGGATGGGTAAAATGCTAGTAAAAAACGAGAATGAGTGGTGCTGTTGTTTTGGTGGTTATGTAGGATATCCACAAAAAAGCATGGTGGATGCGGTTAATGATTTTGCGAAAATTTATCCAGATGTGGAAGTACAAAAAGTTAGAGTCGCAAATCCATATTATTATGTTCCAAAGGTTGATGCTGAAAGGGTTATCAATGATGTTGTAGATTATGATCTTGACTATGAAATAGCGGAATGGTCGGAAGATTATCTACTAGATGTAAAACAAGAACATGTAGACGAATTACAAGAAGAATTAACGGCGGTATTCCGCGAGTGGGAAAAACGCCACGGGTACAATAATACTTCTTTTGTTGTATTCGAAACTATAAACCCTTTTGAAAATAAGGTGTAAAAGATGAAAATACTAGATGCATGTTGTGGCTCTAAAATGTTCTGGTTTGATAGAGAACATAAAGAAACGGTTTACATGGATAACCGAACGGAGAACGCAACACTATGCGACGGTAGGAAGTTAATCGTAAAACCGGATATAATTGCAGATTTCCGGGAAATGCCTTTTGAAGATAAAACGTTTTATTTAGTCGTGTTTGATCCGCCGCATTTGGTAAGTGCTGGTGATAAATCATTTTTGGCCTTGAAATACGGGCGATTGGAGCCAGACTGGAAAGATGATATTAAGCAAGGATTATCTGAATGTTGGCGGGTACTCAAACAAAACGGAACGTTAATTTTTAAGTGGAACGAAGAACAAATAACATTACCAAAAGTGCGACCATTATTGCCAGTTGAACCAATTTTAGGGCAACGACGAGGTAAAACGGTTTGGTTGGTGTTTTTTAAAAGTGAGGAGTAAATATGTTACAAATAAAAGTATTTCAAGGTGGATCAATAAGAATTTATAACACTAATTCATTCAAAGAAGGCGAAAGAATGAAAAGTGAATTGCATAATTTTTTAGTTGCTATAACAAATGTTGATTTGGGGCATAGAAAAAATATTGGCTTTGTAGATGTGGTAACCGGTACAAATGTTTTTGTATCACCTACAACGTGTTTAATCGAAGTCGAGGAAGTGGCGGAAGAATGAAATTAGTACAAAGAAAGCGTAAACAACAATACATAAAAGCTTATTGTCTTATGTATCCGTGGTACACATACGAAGCGCATTGTGAATGGGTTGAAGCGGTAACTTATGCAAGTCCGGGGCCTAGAAATAAGCCGGACGGGTTAAAACATGGGCGACATTGTTTGGCGTGGTTGCGTGAAAATGATGCGATGAGCATGAGTGATCTAACAAGTATAAACACTATATTAAGTGGTGATATGTTTTGATGAAGGGGAATACATGAAATTCATAGATTTTTTTAGCGGTATTGGCGGGTTCCATTCCGGTTTAGAAAAGGCCGGAATGGAGTGCGTTGGCTGGTGTGAGTTTGATAAGTTCGCGCAAGCATCGTACCGTGCAATGTATGATACAGATAATTTATGGTTTGGCGATGATGTAACAAAGGTTAAAGGAAAGGACTTGCCAAAGGCTGATCTATGGACGTTTGGCTTTCCTTGCCAAGACATAAGCATAGCTGGTAAGCAAAAAGGAATTAAAGAAGGTACTAGAAGTGGTCTGTTTTATGAAATTATGAGGTTGTTAGATGAGTGCAAAGAAAATAAACCCCAATGGATTATGTGTGAAAACGTTAAGAATTTGTTATCAATCGACGGGGGGGGCGGGTTCCTCACCGTTGTTAGTGAAATGGCAGAAAGAGGGTATTGTATCGAATGGAAAGTGTACAATTCCAAAGACTACGGAGTCCCTCAAAACCGAGAACGTGTGTATATTGTTGGACGTTATGGAAACGGAAGTTTCGGAAATCTATTACCTATCAAAAGAGAAAACACAACAACTCTTAAGCAGATTATAGGTGGTTCACAAGGAGAACGAGTTTATAACCCTGACGGCGTAAGCTGCACATTATCCGCACAAGGTGGTGGAATGGGTGCTAAAACTGGTTTATATGAAATCGATACAAATAAAGTTCAAAGTATCGGAAATGGTTCACGTTATGAAACGGATAATACCGTATGGCCTACTGGTTTAGCTGGTACGTTGACGGCTACGGACTATAAACATGTTCCTAAAGTAGCTATTAAAAATGCAACTAAAACAGGATACACAATGGCAGAAATAGGCGACGGCATAGACCTTGCATATCCAGATAGTGAAACACGCCGAGGAAGAGTGCAACCACAACGATCTAACACATTAACGACTAGCGATAATCTAGGTGTATTGGTTGACGATAAACCTATTCGCATCAGAAAATTAACGCCTAAAGAGTGCTGGCGCTTACAAGGTTTTACAGACGAACAGTTCGAAAAGGCTGCGGTGGTAAATAGTAATAGCCAACTTTATAAGCAAGCCGGGAACGCCGTTACTGTAAATGTTGTAGAAGAAATAGGTCGTCATATTATGGGGGTAGTAAATGAAGAAACTTGTAAAAGCAAATAATCTAACATATACGCGTGAGCAATTTGCAAGTGCTTTAACCATTGTTATTGGAAATAGAATTTTAAAACCAAAAGTAACGGCGAACTCTTATTGTATTATGCTTGAATACAATGTCAAAAATGGCAGGAAGCCGGGGCGGTTACGGCAAGTAATTTCAAAAATGAACATGCAGAGTTTTAACGGAACAATGGAAACCTATTTATATCATGTTAGGGAACAAATCAAGCACTTATTAACAAAAGGGGAATTGAATTATGACGAATGAACAAGGGGCAAAATGGCTATTGCAAGAAATGTACGATGAGGGGTATCGGGATATAAAAGTATTTGGCGTATATGCGTATTTCGTAAACCCAATTTTTATCGAAAATGGCGGACATTTTAAGGTGCGCGAGCATACGCCGCGTATTCCGTGCAAGGTGCTGGGGCTGGGAACCGGTAAAAAGGAATATTCCATTGCCAGCCTATTGGGTATTGTGGAATGGGAAAAAGTACCAGTTGATACACCAGTTATTGCAAAAACTTTACTTAAAACAAAAAAACTTTATTTTGCAAAATACGAAAATGGACTTGTACATTGCTTTACGAATGGGCAGACGTCGTGGAGCCGTGAAGATAACTATTGTTGGTGCTATCCAAAAAATGATGTGTTATTGGCAGAAAGGGCGTTAAATGAGTGTAATTGACATAGTATTCAAAGGCCGCCCAATCACAAAGAAAAACCACGGGCAAATAGTTAAGAATGGAAATAAACGGGGTTATATTCCGTCGGAATCCTATTCAAATTATGAAGATGCATGTTTATGGCAACTGGCTGGCAAGAAATTGCATATATCCGGCATAGTAGTTGTTGAATGTAAATACTATCTTCCGAATAAAAGAAGTTGGCCGGATCTAATAGGATTATTACAAGCAACCAGCGATATATTAACAAAAGCGAAAGTGATCGATGATGATAAATGGATATGTTCGTATGGTGACAGTTGCATAGCTGGTATTGATAAAGATAACCCAAGGGCAGAAATACGCATCATGGATAGGCGGAACGCCGTATTAGAACAACTTTTAAAATAGGGGGATATTAAATGGGTTTAATCTGTAAGTTAAAGAAGTTTGTATTTAGTCGTGAAGAAGAGAACACAATCAAGGTTAAGCGGTTTATGAATGGCGCATTGTTACCTAAAATTGGCAGCGCAGATGCTGCCGGAATGGATTTTTACCAACCGGAAAGTGTAGAAATAGAACCACACCAAACGCAATATGTAACATTAGGTCTAGCGATGGAAATTCCAAAGGGTTATATGTTGATGCTGGCACCACGATCGAGCATGAGCAAAACACCTTTAGTTATTCCAAATTCGTTTGGCGTGATTGATGCAGATTACCGCGGCGAAATTAAAGGTATATTCAAAAATACCAGTGATGATGCGTATCTAATTCAAAAAGGCGATAGATTGTTGCAAGGTATTCTTGTACCAGTTGGCGCATTAAAGTTGTTAGAAGTTGATGAATTAACAGAAACGGTGCGCGGTACTGGTGGTATTGGTAGTACTGGTAAATAGTTATTTTAAATAAAGAAAGGCGGGCGGTGAAATATCCGCCCTATCATAAAAGGTGATAAATATGACTAAAGAATATATAAAGAAACCAGTTGTGATTGAAGCGATACAATATACAAAAGAAAATTATGTGGAATGTATAAATTTTTGCGGTGAAAGGTTTTATGGCAGCCTTGATGATGATATTATTATTGAAACATTAGAGGGGCAACATAAAGCATCGTTAGGCGATTACATTATCAAAGGTGTTAAAGGCGAAATTTATCCTTGCAAGCCTGATATATTTGAAATGACATATGACGATCCAAATGTTTTATGCGAAGTTGGTGAGCCGGAATGGCAAACACGATTTAAAAACGAATATAGTGAATTGAAAGAGCGATACAATAAGCTTCACAAAATGTTAGTCAAACACGATGCAGGAACATTAGAATTTAAGCCTACTTGCCCTATTGAATTGTTGCGTAAACAAAAGGCTACTATGGGGGAATATCTAAATATTCTTGAAATTAGAGCGGAAATTGAAAAAATAACGTTGTAGGCGAAAGGGGAAATGCATAATGCCTATTATTGATCCGATGTATTTGTATTTGATTGAGGTGCTGCATAATTTAGATGTGATAAATAACCTTGTTTTTATTACGTTGGCGTTCATAACGCTTGTTACTAGTGTTATGTATATCATTGATGATTATGCACGGGAACAACTTAAACCACACAAAGGCAAAATAATTGCGTTATTTGCGGCGTTTCTAATTAGTGGCATGATCGCGGTATTAGTTCCAACTAAAGATACGATGTATAAAATGTTAATTGCTAGCTATGTAACAACTGATAATATCCAAATGGTAAACGATGCCATTAAAACCAATTTACAGGACTATTTAAACATGTTAGGGGAAACAGTTAAGAACATGAAATAAAGGGGAGTATATGACGGATAAAGAATACAGGGAATTAGCAAAAGAATATTTAGAACCTATCAAATTAATTACAATGAAAATTAATTCATTGAAAGAAGATCTAAAGCATTTGCAAAGCGATATTACGACTATAGGCGCCGTTGATTATTCCAAGGAACGCCTAACAGGTGGCGGAACACCGGGCGGACTGGAGCAACAAATTATACGCCTTGAAAGTAAGCGCGATGCAGTACAAAAAGAAATAGGGGTGTTGATTGATGAGCGGGAAACCGCAGCAGATATTATCAACTGCACAACCAGCGGGAAAGAAAATATACTATTGATGCGTGAATATGTTGACGGCAAAAGTGCTAAACATGCTAGATACTTTACGGACTTGGAAAAGTCGCAAGCTAGCGAACTAAAGACGGCTGGACTCATCAAGGTAGGGTATTATTTGCACCACACATATTACCCGAGCATGCATACCGCTAAAACGGTGAAAGTCGGACTACATCGGACTACATCGGAAACATACGGAAAAGCATAATATAGTATAATTATAGTGTCATATGTAGCTTTTAAAGACATTGACTAATTCTCCCGATAAACATGCAACACAACGGGGAACATTGGGCCGTTCCCCTTGTATAGAACATACAAACAAACTGAATAAAACCAAAATAAAATGGGGTATATCCACGGCGATATACTCCATTTCTTGTATAAAAGTAACATTTAATTGTTGAAAACTGAACGCGCTGCATGCGTTTTGTATTTAATATAGAACGTCGGGAAACTGTTTAATTGCCGGCGCGTTTGGTTTTGAGTAATTAAAAATATTTCAAAAAAAGTTTGTAAAGGTGGTGAAAAGCTAGTGAATATCATATGTACAAAATCAAAATGTCTTAACAATAAGAAAGGTCAATGCATGGCCAACGAAATATACTATGACGGAATGTGCCAAACATATTGCACTAGCCAACACGCAGCCAAACAAGTTGCCGGAATATGTCAACGATCACACAGGCGTATGAAAGCAAAAGACAATAACATTCTAAAATAAGGGGGTGAATATCAATGAACTACATGCCTAAAATTAAAAAGGTGATTACGGCATTGCAAGTTAAAAAGGGTTTAAGGTATGTTATTGATACTCGCCAATCATGGAGCAAGTGGGATAAGCCTTTCAAGGTGTATATAATCAGTCGAATGTATAACGAAGCGGAATATGCAGAAGCGTTTCCGGAGAAGTATAAACGAAACCCATTTAAAGAAGGGCAATTATTTAAAAAGGTAGCTGAATACGATACGTTAAAGCAGCATGAGTTGTTAATATATTTAGTTAATGTGTTGAAAGGTGGTGAACGTAGTGAGTGATATTAAATTAAAGCCTAAAGAGTTAGTGTTTGCTGAAGAATGGCTAAAGACTACGAACGCCACACAATCAGCGATAAAGGCTGGTTATAGCGCACGAACGGCGTATTCGGCTGGAAATCGACTGTTGAAAAAAGTTGACGTTAAACAATATATTGATGAGCGACTAGCAGAAATGAAAGAAAGTAGCATCGCCGATACTAACGAGGTGATGCAGTTTTTATCTAGTACGATGCGTGGTGATATTCCCGACCAGTTCGGTTTAGATCCGGCGTTAAATGATAGGATAAAAGCGGCTGAATTGCTTGGTAAACGCTATAAGATGTTTACTGATAAGCAAGAAATTAGCGGGGCGGACGGTGAACCGATTAAAGTTATATTTAGTAATATGAATAAAGAATAATAGGTAATTGCATAAATCTATCATTAAATGGGGTATATCCACGGCGATATATCTCATTTTTTGTATAAATCTATCAAATATGGAAATAACAATCGACTATAAACCGAACGAAAAACAAAATATATTCCACAACACAAAAGCACCTTATGCGGTATATGGCGGCGCTCGTGGTGGCGGTAAAACGAAATCATTGATTATGGACGTTTTTATTTACGCCTTAACATATCCGGGTAGTCATTGTTATATATTTCGTGAAACATACCCAAATTTAGAAGCCAATGTGATTAGAGAGTGGATTAGAAGCGTGCCGGCTGAATTATACAAGTATTCAGACCAAAAACACATAGCCACCTTAAAAAATGGTAGTCAGGTATTGTTTAGATATGTGAAAAACGATAAAGATGCTGAAGGCTATCAAGGCCAAGAATTTGACTACTTAGGCATTGATGAATTAACCAAACATACAGAACGAACGGCGGAATTGTTAACGGCTTGCTTGCGTAGTGCAAAAGGTTTTCCTGTTCGTTTCCGTGGAAGTTGTAACCCCGGAGGTCGCGGGCATGGTTGGGTAAAACGTAAATATGTAGAAGCCACAAATTATGGAGAAAATTCTGTTATTGATGAAACTACTGGACTTGAAAAGGTGTTTATACCGGCGCAAGTCTATGACAACTATGTTCTTATGGCGAACGATCCGAGTTATGTCAAACGTTTAGAAGCATTACCGGAGCAAGAAAAGAAAGCGTTCTTATATGGTGATTGGGATGTGTTCATAGGGCAAGTATTTACGGAATTTAACAGAAATATACACGTAGAAGAACCTTTTGAAATTCCGCAAGGCTGGATACGAGTTCGTTCTATGGACTGGGGATTTAGTAAACCGTTTAGTATACATTGGTACGCTATTGATTATGAAGGTGTTGCGCATTGTTACCGTGAATATTACGGTTGCACAGGTGAGCCAGATGTAGGGTTAAAACTAACACCCGATGAAGTGGCTGCCGAAATGGCTAGATTAAGCAAGGGTGAAACCTATGCATATGATATAGCTGATAGAGCGATATGGCAGAAAGACGACCGTATGAAGTGGAGTATTCAAGGTGAGTCTATCGCGGAGATATTTGCACGTCATGGAATTAACTTCACTAGGTCTAATTCTGAACGCATTCAGGGTAAGATGATGGTTCATACCTATCTAAGGGAGAAGAAAATCAAATTCTTCTCTACGTGTAAACATATTTTAAGAACGTTACCAGAATTAGTGTATGACGAAAGCAAGCCGGAAGATGTGGATACAACGCAAGAAGATCATGCATATGATGAGTTTAGATATTTTTGCATGAGTAGACCTATCACACCTAAGAAGCCGGAGAAACCATTTAATGACGGTTATAAATATGATGATGAAACAGAAGGGGAAGTTACTGCATGGGGCGTATGAGTGAAAGGGCGTTGCGTGATTACGCCTATAAGGTGCTAAAGTCGGAATACGGCGAATGCGAAGAAAAGGGCGTTATTATTCCGGCGAAATACACCGATGCGGAATTGGCGAAATTTGCGCAAGCTATGCCGCAATGGCAAATAGAACAAATGTACGATATGATATATGGTTCTGAAATGGTGGAGTAATGAACATAGAACAACAAACATTCGATATATACGAAGCGAAAGTGAACGTTAAAAGCGCATTGAGTGCTACGTCAAATTGGCGGCAAAGTGCTGCCGAAGATTATGCATTCATGCAAGGCAAACAATGGGAAGATGCTGATTTAAAAAAGATGCGTGAAGCTGGTCGCCCTGTAATCACAATTAATAGAATACGGGCCACCGTTAATCTGTTGTGCGGCTATGCATCACAGAACGAAACAGAACCGGACTTCTTACCACGTAGCGAAGAAGATGATAGAATCAGCCGTGTTGCGAAAGGTATTACAAAATACTGTTTAGATCGCGCGCACTATCAACGAAATAAAGGCAAATGTTTTCGTGATAAAATCATATGCGGTTTAGCCAATTACTGGGTTAGTTATGAATTTGACTACAATGAGTTAGACGGTGCCATTAAAATCGACCGTGTTTCTCCGTTTGATGTATTCGTTGATCCAGAAAGCACAGAAGAAAATCTAAGCGATGCTCAATTCGTTGGCCGGTATAGTTGGGAAAGCACAAGAAAGCTAAAACAGGTATATCCGGATAAAGCTAATGAGATTGATTTGTTGAGTCATAAATATGACGATACAGAACTAGAAGCCGGCACGGTTGAAACCATTAACGGTGAGTCATTGTGGTATAACAATAAATATAAAAAAGTTCGTGTGGTTCAATACTGGTATAAGGAATACAGCAAAAAGAACGTATTCATGACAAAAGAAGGATTGATTGATGAAAGCAACCCGTTATTTGTTGTGTTAATGGCTATGGGTAAGAAACCTACTAGCATACCAGATACTAAAATCAGATATGCGACATTTGCTGATGATGTACTACTAGAAGAGGGTGAAAGTCCGTATAAACATGGTAAATTTCCGTTAGTGCGTGAATATTGTTATTACACCGGTGAACTGGTAGATGATGAACTAGAACCAGCCGGCGTAGTTCGCGACCTTAAAGATGCGCAACGTGAAAAGAATAAAAACCGAAGTCAACGTATGCACGTTGTTAATCAGCAAAGTTTAGGTGTGAAATTCTGGCAAGGTCAATTTGATGAACACGATAAGAAAACGATTGAAAAGAAAAGCACAACGCCGGGAGCAAATATATTCTTGAAACCGGGTGTTACATTCCAAGACGGCACGCCGTCAATGGATAGTGCTATTAGTCTGACTTTAGAGCAACAAGCGGACAATGACTTTTATTCAATCAGCGGTATAACTCCGGAGAGCCTTTCCGGTAGCATCGGTTCTATGAGTGGCAAGGCAATCGACTTACGGCAATCAGTAACTACAGTTCAAACGGCGGATATATTTGCACAGACAAAAGAAGCAGAATTGCAGATTGTCAAATTACTGTGGGGTGAAAAGAACGCACCGGGGTTAATTCCTCAATTCTACAATCAAGAAAAAGCAATGCGGATTTTAGGCGACGACGGCAAGAAGGAATTTGTACAAATTCAGCCAGAACTAGGAAAGCCGATGCAAGAACAAATCATCACTGATCCGTTTGGACAACCTAAAGTAGATGAAGAGGGCAACCCAATCAAACAAGTATTGTATGATTTAAGCTGCTTTGATTTTGATATTGTAATTAGCACTAGCCAAGCGAGCGCAACGGCTCGTAAAGCTAACCTATATCAATTATTGGAAGCTAAGAAATCCGGCGTTGATATTCCTATGGATATTATCCTCGATTTTATGGATTTCCCAGAAAAAGAAGCCGTCAAGAAGCGTATTCAGCAAGCAGCAGAAAAGCCAGCTATGCCAGAATTGCGTGTTAGCGGTAGCCTAGATGATATGCCAGCGGAAGCATTGAGCATGTACTTGCAAACCCTAGGCGTACAGATTTCACCACAACAAATTATGGCGGAACGGTTAGCCTTGAAAGGCAAACAACAGAACATTCAAAATGCACCGCCAATTTTGCCACCTATGAACGATTTAGGCGGTATGTAATATAAACTATCAACACAATAATAAAACGCTCCTACATGGGGCGTTTTTTATATTTCGCCCTAAGCAATGGCGTTAAACTACTTGCACTTATATACTCGCCCGGCAACGGCGTTAAACTGCCATATTCTTATATTCGTCCGGCAATGACGTTAAAAGGCAATAAGGGGTATTTGATATGAAAGACGAATTAGTAAACATCGAAGAAGCTGGTTTCACTCCGGAAGATTTAGAAAACGCGGGCGTAGAACTGGAAGAAACAACCGAAGAAACGGGTACACAGGAAACTGCAACAGATGAACCCTCTACAAATGATGCGGCTGAAAGTGATGCGAATGATGCGGAAGTAGAAACAGAAACGCCAGAAACTAACGAAGGTGAAACGGAAGAAGAAAATCATGCGAACGATCAGAACTTAAAAGCGGCACTTGCACAGGAACGGGCAAGACGTAAAGCGGCGGAAGAACGTGCTAGACAATTTGAAGCGCAACAAAAACCGATTGAGTTACCGCAAGAAGAAGTATCAAATATTCGTGATTTTGTACGCCGTGAAGCATTGAAACGCTTTAATATGACGGCGGAAGATTTAGAAAGTTTGATGTTTGAAGATGCTGAAAAGTATAACGCCTTCATTCGTTTTGAAGCCAATGCAGAATATGCAATTACTAATCAGCAAATCGCAGTACATCAACAACGACAAACAAACTTAAATTTCGTAAATGAAATTAAATCGTTACCAAACTTTGGTGAATTATATCAGCGCGGTTTGGATAAGTTAAACGGAATGACGATGCGCGATGCGCAACCTATTAACGATGCCTTTTATCGCGTTGATATTGGCGAAGGTACGGAAGCCGATTTTGAAACAATTAGGAAGTTTGTTAAAGAAGTGCAAAATGAACTGGCGACGAGTACCGAAGTACCGAACAACCCACTAGAAGTAGCGGCGACATTGCCAAAGGCTGGCGCGTTAAATGGTGGCGTTCCTACACCTAATAAATTAACGGAAGAAGATATTTTGAAAGCGTATGACACAGGCAATTTAGATGCATTGCCTAAAGAAATACGCGATTATTTAGACGAATTATAAGAGGTAAAATATGGCAGATCAAAAAAATCAAGTAACCATTCCGGCGGCGTTAGTCCCTAAGATTTGGACTAAAAAAGTGTGGCATGAAGGCTTAAAAGAGTCTTTCTTCGATAAATTCACCGCACTTGACGGATCTAACGTGGTGCATAAAAACAAAGACTTAGAAGGCGTAAAAGGCGATGCGGTAACGTTCGGATTAATGATGAATTTAAGCGGTGCTGGCGTTGAAGGTAACCGTGCAACATTGACTGGTAACGAAGAAACATTGAACATCTACGACTTTACAGTACAAACTCAATTAGTACGTAATGCGGTATCTCGCTTTGAAGCGGACGACCAAAAAACACAATATGACATGTTAAAAGAAATCAAAGGTGCGTTAAAACAATGGTTAGCGGATTGGCAAGACAACAAGTTGATTGCTAAACTTTCCGCATCTCCTACCGCTGGTGAAACATTGTATGCTTCCGCTGCTGGTACACAAGCATCTATCACGGCGAATGATAAGCTAACAACTACGCTTATCTCTCGTGCGAAACGTAAAGCGAAAATGCATGGGCCAAAAGTTGCCCCAATCAAAGTGGATGGTATGGATAAATACATCATGTTAGTATCTACGTGGGCGGCTCGTGATTTGAAAGATGATGCGAAGTGGCTCGCAGCACAACAAAACGCTAATATTCGCGGTTCTAAAAACCCTATCTTCACAGGTGCATTAGGCGAATATGACGGCGTTATTTTGTACGAATACGAACGCGTATTGAACGACAAAACAGGCGCATCTAACGCTAACGTATGTCATAACTTATTGCTTGGTAAACAAGCGGCATGCTTTGCGGTATCTCGCCCAGCCAAACATATCAAACAAGTGGACGACTACGGCAACGTAGAAGGTAATGGCATTGCTTTCTATGGCGCAATCGAAAAATCCAAATTCAACGACAAAGATTACGGCGTAATCAACGTTATGACTGGTGGCGTAGTAGAAGCATAATTTCAAAGGTCTAGGCGGGGTAACACCCGCCTTTATTCTTATATGGGGTGAATATGAACGTAAAATACATAATCAATAGGGCGTTCATGCAAATAGGCGATACCTCGCAAGAACAATACACTCCGTATTATTTATTGGAGTATTACAACGAAGGTAATCACTTATTAAATGCCCTGATAGGTCAATATTGCCCAAGCCTTGCAAGAGGTACATTTGAAGGTAAGGGGCGCGGACGAATTGTATTACCGTTCCAATGCATCAGCATATTGAATGTTAAGGCAGATGATGCGGAAGTACAAGGGTATCAAGTATTGAATTTACAAACGGTTGTATTTGATGCAGATCATGAGCAAAAAATCACCGTTGATTATATAAAGACGGCTGGCTATAAAATGCTTGAAGATGAAAGCGACTTGCCGGCGGAACTAGAAACATTGTTAGTTGATTATATCGTATATCGTGTAATGAACCTTGATATTTCTGGAATTTCAGCAAATATGGTTAATGCGTTGCAATCAATTAATAATGGCTTAGGTGGTAATGATTGCGTAATTGCGGAAGGGTATTGGAATTATGGTCGTAAGCGAATTGATTACTCTTGTTAATGTAGAATCAAACGAAATTCTTGACGAGCAATTAGAATATATCCAGTATATCAACGCAGCTATTGACTGGTTAACGACTATTCTAGTTAGTATCAAAGATCGAGAAGTAGTAAAGAATATGGATATACCAGATAAAAGGGCAGTTCCTTCTGATTTCATGGGGTTTGTGCCTAAAACTGGGTATCCTATCCGCATCATCAATGGAACGTTTGAAACGTATGACGGCGAAACGGTTAATCAAGTATTTTATAGCGTGCGCAAAAACCACGTTGATGAAATGGACGATACAATACCGTTTTCCGAATTCTTTCATCAGTACTTAGTGCAGCTTATATCTTTCATGGTAAAAAAGAAATCACTTATGACTGATTATGCTGCCTATGATAAGACTTTCATTGACTACATCACGGAACAAATTAAGGTTGCAAGGGGTATAACATAATGGGCGTTAAACAAGTAGCCATGACAAATGGTTTTAGATTGGGCCTTGATTGGAGCAACCCGCCGGAGAATATCGACGTGCAAGCCTTGACACAGGCTAGGCAATGCGAATTTGATAGAACGGATAATGCACTCCGTACCGTTCCGGGAGTTCGTATATTGTATGATTTTGGGTTGCCTGTAGAAACCTTGTATTATGATGTGTACCGTAACAAATGGTACTTTTCTAGCGGACGCAATCTTTACGAAACCGATTTCAGCAGCAATAAATTACTAGGTGCGTTGAACGGCACGGGAAAGCCTAAATATCATGCATTTGGCGGCGATATTCTTGTCGCTAGTGGCGATAAACTGCAAGTTGTTTCTGGTGCTGGGCGGTTAGTAACGCTTGAAAGTCCAGTATGTGATATAGTATCAAGTCATTCTGGACGTGTACTTGTTGCATCTACCAATTCGCACCGGTTGAACTGGTCGGCCGTAGGCGACTATAACGCATGGACTCACAACTCAAATGATGCATCTAGTGCGCAATATGTAGATGTAGGGTATAAAGACCAAGGCAGCATTATTGCCGTTGATTTCTTATCACGTGCAATTATCGTATATAAGGAATATGGCCGTGTTTATCAAGTCATTGGTACGCCAGATGCACGGAATTTAACGGTATACCCTCTATCCTCTACGGGTTATTGTAGCGGCGCAACGATAAGTATTGATGATCGTAGCTATTATTTAGGCAATCAAGGCTTCATGTCTTTTATGCCTACTAATACCTACGCAGAAATTCAACCGTTTGAAACTGGGTTGAACATCAATTCCTATCTATTGAAATACATTACGAAAGATTGCGAAGTATGGCATATATCTAGCCGTAAGCAAATTTGGATAAAACCATATAACGGTGATACAGTATTCATCTATCATTATTTGCCAAGATATGAGGATGGACGCGGCGTTTTTACATCACGTAAATTCACACATAACATCAATGATGCGGTAAATGTTGATAAAGAAGTATATATAGCCTATGGCAATAAAATCGGTATTCTTGACGAAACCATAGATACAGATGATAGCGTACAAATTCAAACATCAATAGTAAGCGGTAATAGGCTTGCAACAAGACAATTCATATTAATCATGAATTATAACTTTGTAACGCATAACCTAATATCTGGCTATGGTACTATTGGCATCTCAAACAAGAAGCCTAAGCCGATTGAATTCGCTAGCAAGTCGATTAAAACCTACTATGCGAACTTTAAGACACATGATTACAAAGTGCCGATGAATGTTAATGAATACACGAAGGCGTATAAAATTGGTGGCGGTGCTAACCGTAATGTGCAGTTTAAAATAAACGTTCAAAAGGGCGCTATTTCATTACGCCAGTTAGATTATACATATGAAGAGGTTTAAACATGGCATATAAAGAAAAATACCCTTTGGATATAACACCACAGGGCGATACAGTACCGGAAAGTATAGAGAAAAACCGGAATGAATTATTAAATATTGCAAAAGAAATGGACTTAAAAGCCGGCAACGGTGGTACTGGCGGCGGTGGCGGTGGTTTACGTAATAGGGTTTTAAGTGGCAAGGTTAGTAACGGTGAGTTCTCCTTTTTGACTGGCGATAATTTAAGCGTAATGATTGACGGCAGTCAAACACCGGTTCTTTTGTCATTTGCGGACGGGTTCAATGATTATGGCGCGGTTGATTATGTGCAGACGGTAACACGTAAGCAAAGTGCATGGAGCCTACCGGCCAATAGTACATCGTATCTGTATGTCGAACGCTCCGCATCTGGGGGCCTAAGTTATGGCAGTACAACGCTTGAACCATTGCGACAACCAAACGCACCGGAAGCGGCAACAGATAAAATGTACTACAACACAACAAGCGAAAAAATGAATGTGTACACAGGTACATATTGGAAAAGCATTTTACGTGTAGTAGTAGCTATAGCCGTAACAGATGCCACACGTGTAAAGTCAATTAAATATTATGATCCGGCTGCTAACACGGCAACCGATGTGGTAATTGGTAAACGTAGGGTTGATGGTAAAGACTACTTAATTACAGATATTCTTAATCAAATGGCAGAAGCTATTAAAAAGATAGCTGGTGATGAAAACTTTACCAACAATCCAACACGTACACTAAAAACAATCACTGATACTATAAATGGATTAGGCGAAACCTATTACAAAAAAACAGATATAGTAAATGAAGCTAATCATGCAACTAATGCAGACGAAGCCAAACATGCAAAAACTGCCGATACCGCAACAAATGCAGAAGCTTGTGTTAAAAAGTCCGGCGATACCATGACGGGTACGTTAAAGGTACCGGGCCTTTCTAACGGTTCGATTGATTTAGATTATTACGCTAAAAACAAAATTGGTTATAGTGGCTTTACCTTTGGTGAATGTAACAACTACCGCGTTTGGGATACCCAGTGCTGGGGAATTGGCGCTATATACTCATGGAATGCAGACGATAATCGTGTATTAGGTACGCAGCTTTATTTTGCTAACAGTAAAGCTGCCTTTATTCGGTTTGATAATGACTCAAATGATGCTGGAGCATGGCAACGTATTGCAACGTTTGAAAACAATAACACGCTAACATTTCCAAATGGCGCTAAATTAAAGGTGGAATAATATGCCTAACCTAGTACTTGAAAAAAGCGGTCAAACATTTCGTTTCGGACTGCATGAAGAAAAAAGCGTTACTCGTGGCAAGTTTATTTCTATTCCGTTTAACGGTAAAGAATATTATGCACGATATGGCGACACATCAACACCGCTTAAAACGGAAATTAACGGGCGCGAATATTCTGTACAATATGATCCGGTTGATTTTCAAACAATCCGTTGGCAAGGCACGACAAGCAATACTAAAACTGTGTTCTTTCCTAAAGGTCGTTATGCGGTTAATATGCTTTTACATCAATATAAACGCATTGAAGTTTATATAAGTAAAAGCGAGGAGAAAGCGGTAGCAGTAACAATTAACCGCTTGGGTTCCGGCAATGCCTTATATCAATTAACTATCGACGGAGTTTTTAACGAAAAAATTCGTAACAATTATACAGAACCTAGTTATTGGATAGAGCGCATAGGTGATTAACAATGAAACTAGATAGCCTTGAACATATGATAAAAGATTATGAGCGGCGTACAGGCGAACGAGTCAGTCTAAGTGGTTTTTATTTCGATGAAAATAACAACTACAAAGATAAATACAATTATTATTTCAAATTCTTCCCAAATGCTGGCTTCCTATTCTGGAGTATTAATGAGCATGAGGGAGAACGGTATTTTACTATATGGCAGACATACGGTGATATGAAAGTCATAGGTAAATATATCGTTGAAGTGATGAAATTGAATGATCTTGATGTAATTGTAACGGCAACACATCGAAGCGTGCGCGGTTTTATTAAAAAGTGGAACATGGAACGTGTTCCAACTATGGATTATACCTATAACGGTTTTAATTACAAAGTACTAAAAACGGTGCGAAAACACCTTGAAGCTACTTTGTAGAAAGGAAAAGCATGTTCACTTTTGACTTGCAATTATTCGGGGGCGGTAAGAAATCGAAGGTACAAAGCATAGGTGCTAACCTACCGGCAGCCGGCCCCGAAGAAAAGCAACTACTACAAGGCCAAATGGATTGGATAAATAGAACCAATCAAAGCGCTAATACTTTGCAAGGTATGGGCGATAGAGCCTTAAATAATGTAGTTAGTCCGCAATATCAGCAAATGTACAATGCATATTTGGGAACTAACAAAGACAACCAAAATGCACTAGCAGCATTGCAAAATCAAGTGTCAACGGCCGGCGCCAAGAACTTAACGGATAACACACGTTATGCGAACCAACTAGGGGCCAGTGTTAATGCTATGAATAATGGAGCGGGGCAACTAGCGAATGAATACAACGGCGCATTATTGAAAAATCAAAACGCAATGGATAGTATTACCAATGGCCAACTTCCTACGGCTTATGCAGATGCTAGACGACAAGTGTTAAATAATGATTTACAGGCTACGGTAGGTAATGCGGTTTCTGGCTTAGCCAGTCGCGGTATTGTTAATTCTTCAATCACAGATAATGCATTGAACGATATTAGCAAGAACGCATCAAATACACTTGCGGCACAATATGCAAATGATTTGAACCAAGCGGCGGCGCTTAATTCGCAAGCATTTAACAATAGTTTGAGCGGCATCGGTGCTAAAATGGGCCTTTGGGGTAACACCTATAACAACCAACAAAACGGCATCGTAAATCAAGCTAACTTGTTAAATCAAGGGTACACAAATCAAATGAATAACGCCGGCACCGCAGCGGGGTTAGTAGGTCAACGCGAAGGGTTAGCACAAAACCCAATTAATACAGGTGCAACAACACAAAGCGCAGCTATTCAACCAGCCAAAGATTACTACTCTATGAGTCAGTTGAATAACGCGGATCAAGAAGATTTATTAAACAGATATATGACATTACGCTATGGACTTGCACAACCAGCACAAACAATGGTTAAGCAAGGTTCTGGCGGTTTCTTTGGAGGTCTTATGAAAGGTTTTTGCTTCGTAGCAGGTACAGAAATTGCAACGCCAGAAGGTGGAAAAGCAATCGAAACATTTGTAAATGGTGATAAGGTAATCACATTAGATGCGGTTAATGATGTAATTGCATTGCATGATATGGGCGAAAAGGAAACGCATCGCCTTGAAACGATTGATTGTAATGTTGTTACCACAGGTAGTGAGAAAGTATTAACTCCGGAAGGTCTTAAATTGGTCGAAGAACTCGCAATCGGTGAACCAATCATGACTGTTCACGGCTACCAACCTGTTACAGTATGCGAACCAACTGGCAACACAGAACAGGTGTACGAATTGCAATGTACTGGCAACAATCGCTTCTATGCTAACGGCATTATGGCGGAAGGCATTAATGAAGCAGAATTGAAAGCTATTGCAGATGCAAAGGAAAAACCTAAAAAAACCGGTAAAAAAGACGATAAAGAGTCCGGTGATGAAACAAACGATCCAACAGATAAAAACCCGGAAGATACTGACGAAGTAACAGATGAAAAAGCAGCAAAGAAAACTTCCAAAGGTAAGAAATCGGAGAAAGTAGAGGAATAACACAATGGGCGTTATTTATTTACAAGACTATAACCCGTGGGAAAGCATCGGTGAATTGGCTGGCCGATACGGCGGGTATCGTTTAGGTCAAATTCAGAATAACCGCATGGCGCATGGATACCAAGATATGCTAAACGGTGGCGAACAGGCGACACCGGCACAACAAATGGCAAGCCAAATGCCAACGCAAGGACAATTTAACGATGGACAGTTTATTAATAACGCTATGCGTAATAATTCCTTCGGTGCGCAAGCAGTGGCGAATAATCAAGGATTATGGGGCGGTCAAAATCCGGCAGCACCAGCACAACCGATGCAAGCTAACACAGATGCACCAGCCGCACCAGTTCAACCACCACAACAAGGGTTATGGAACTTTGAAAATCTAAATAATACTGGTATTGGTAATGGTGTACCGCAAACGTATCAAGAAATGATGCAACAAAGGGCAAACAACCCTTTTCGTGGGGCGCCCAAATTGGTAGAAAATGGTAGTACCAATGAGGATAAAGCGCCGGGCCAATATTCTATACCAGATAAAGCAACTATAACCAGTGAAGCACGCAAAAGACTAGGGGCGAATACACTCGCCCTAGTCAAAGCTGGTTTTGATTTCAAAACGGCGCAAGGCTTAGCCAACGAACAATATCAAACCGACGTGAATAATATGTATATGCAACAAGTCAACGAATATCAAGAAAAAGTGCTTGAACCAATGCGTCAACAAATCATGAACAACCTTGTATTCACTAAAGACAAGGACGGGAACCCGGTTGTAGATACCTATAACACAAAACGGGTTAAAGGGTTGGCGCCAGCCGTTGCCAGATACAATTATCTAGCAAGTAAAGTAGGCGCCGGCACTATTGATATGAATAACTTGAACAGTATTGCGGCGCTTGATAAGCCGGATTACAAGTTTAGCAGCGCACAAAACGGCCATATTGTACGGTACAACATGGGCGATGGTACTATTCAAGATATGGGCGGTTATGGCAAGGTTGAAACAAAACAATTTGCGAACGGCCAAGTTATCGTTATGACTCCAGACGGCCAAATGAAAAATATTGGTAATTTCGGTGCGAAAAACATTAAAGTTATGCCGGACGGTAAAACGTATATTGTTGGCACAGACGGCAGCATGAAATATGTAGGTACTCACATTAAACCGCCAACGGCTACACAAACAGGTACAAGCGGATACAATGCGCAAGTATTGAGAACTTTATCCGCGCAGCATACCGCATGGGTAAAAGCTAACCCGGATAAGGCAGAAACAGAAAGTCCTTATTACGGACAGTTACAAAGCGCGTTAAGTGGTGCGCCTACTGGTGGTAGTGCTGGAACGCCAACGGTTAAACGGCAACCGACATATTCAAGCGAAGAACAGGCAGCAGTAGCCAAGCGAATGAACGAACTATCAGCGCAAGGCTGGAGCGATGATCAGATAGCGGCTGAACTTGATGCGGCCGGATACGGCAATTATAAATCGTGGTTAAAATCTTATTAATAAAAGGGGTAGACTATGGGTGCATTTGATGATATTACAAGTCGTTATGGTAGTAATGCTAATAGCGGCAACGCCTTTGAAGATATAACAACCGAATACGGCTATGATGCGGATAATG